>ERZ888423.183-NODE-183-length-67823-cov-10.528686_pt1 | contig 67823 bp, 67 predicted proteins | sample MGYA00520523_ERZ888423 | MGnify/ENA primary metagenome ERZ888423 (study PRJEB32303, sample SAMEA104408611) | aquatic metagenome | biome: Brackish water; feature: Pelagic; material: water | place: Baltic Sea | collected 2014-06-08T10:24:00 | depth 30,27 m ... | reverse complement strand
ATCACCGAGAAAATTCTATCCTACGACGATTACATGATTATGGTGGTTTCCCCCGGACTCGATAAAACGCATAAACCGGCATGGGAGGCTGTTAATACATTGCAGCGTGCTGCGGAAGAAGCGGGCATCTTTACATTCGGATTTGTGGCTTCGGGGAGAACGGAGATTGATAAGTTCCGCCACAACCATCAGACGGCATTTCCATTCTATCAGGGCGATCAGAAAGTATGCCTGGCGATAGCCCGCACCAATCCGGCTATAGTACTGATGAAGCAGGGTACTGTTATTGCCAAATGGCCCTGGCGGGAAATTCCCGATTTCGCAGATGTAAAAGCAGAGCACTTCCCGGAAAGAGCCAACACCTCGGTGCTGTTCAATCCCCCTGCGGAAGAAGGAGCACTTTTTAATCTCGGTGAAGATGCACTGTACCGCCTCACCAATAGCATGGAGCCTTACAATGAGTTTTTTCTAATGGATGATAGTGGAGAAGACAAGGCATCGGCATTTATCGGAGAAAGGGATACAGTTTTCCTGGTCATCATCAATAAGCTTTCTGGATTAACCAACAGTGAATACACCCTGATGGATCCGATGCTGCATGCACTGCAATCGAATGGCAGTCATTATGCGGTAATCAGTTCCAGCAGCAGTAGTGTAGTGGCGGAAATGAGTTCGGTAACCGGCTTAGGCTTTCCCCATTTTGAAAGCGATGGCGAAGTGCTGGAAAAAATAGTAAGCAGCAATACAGGCATTGTCGTACTCATTGGTGGCCGTGTGGCAGCAAAGGTGGAGGGTGCCGACTGGTCTGAAATCGAAGCATTGATTAATCCATCAAGCGATTGATTCGATATTTAGCAGAAAGAATAGGAAGCGGTGCACTGGTGCTTGTCGGTGTAGCCATATTGGTTTTTTTTCTATTTCAATTGGTGCGTTTTAATCCTGCCTATGCCAGTGCAGGGGAATCGGCATCGGAGGCTACGATACAGAATATCAACAGAGAGCTGGGACTCGATTTGCCTGTAGGGCGACAGTTGCTGCTGTACCTCAACGATATTTCTCCCCTCAGTTTTCATGTGCATCAATCCGATGCGAGAAGCTATTACAACCCTGAAAAATACAAGGGGTACAAGCTGTTCGGTATATCCGGAACCGAAGTGGTGCTCAAACAACCCTATCTGGGCAAATCATTTCAAACCGGCAGACCCGTTGCGGCCCTGTTGAATGATGTTCTGCCCAATACGTTGGTGCTGGCTTTCAGCGCTATCGTCCTGGCAAGTATTATCGGCATATGGCTGGGGGTGACTGCCGCTGTATCCCAGGGGTCGCTTATCGACAGAACAGTAACTACCATTTCAGTCCTGGGTATTTCCTTCCCTTCCTTTTTTGCAGCCATTGTGCTGCAATTGGTTTTTGCGTATTGGCTCAGTGCATGGACAGGCTTAAAAATGACCGGCAATCTCTATGAAGCAGACCCTTATACCGGCGTCGTGCACCTTTCATTGCAGAATCTCCTCCTGCCGGCCATTGCGTTGGGCGTGCGACCGGTAGCTGTGATTACCCAGATAACAAGGAGTTCAATGCTGGATGTATTGCACGCTGACTACATCCGCACGGCAAGGGCAAAAGGCATGTCGTGGAGGCCTGTAGTTTTTCGACATGCGTTAAAAAATGCGCTTATTCCGGTCATTACCTCCATAACGGGCTGGCTGGCATCACTGCTGGCAGGGGCCTTCTTTATTGAAGTGGTATTCAATTACAACGGACTGGGGCTGGAAACCGTCAATGCTGTAATGGTGAAGGATATTCCGGTGGCCAGCGGTGCTGTGTTGTACATAGCCACCGTATTCGTTATCATTAATATTCTTACCGATATGCTGTACAGTTTAGTTGACCCCAGGGTATCTTTAACATCAGAAAAATAAAAATATGCGTATTTATTTGCTTGGATTTATGGGTTCTGGAAAAAGCAGTCAGGGAAAAAAACTGGCTTCGAAGCTGGGCTATAAGTTTCTGGATACAGACCAAATGATTGAGAAAGCAAGCAATGCCAAAATCAGTGAAATCTTTCGCGATAAGGGCGAGTCGTGGTTTCGCGATTTGGAAGCGGATGTGCTACGAGCGACTGTGCTGTATCCCGATGCGGTGATTGCCTGCGGCGGAGGAACACCCTGTTACTTCAATAACATGCAATGGATGCTGGCAAGAGGCGTAACGATTTATATGCAGCAACCGGCAGAGCGATTGTTCGGAAGGCTGAAATCGAGGAAGGCCAAAAGACCATTGATTGCCGGAATGGATGATGCTGCACTGAAAAACTACATTATCGAAAAACTATCGCAACGCAATTACTTCTATCAGAAAGCCCACCATACGGTCGACCTTTCAGAGCATGGTGTAAAGGATATTCTGGAAATGCTGGAGCAGCAGTACGGTCAGCTGAGGTAAATACCCTCTTCGCCCGCGCGGCTGATGACCACTGTGATATGCTCCTGAATAGTAGTGCTCAGTGAGAGTCCTACATAATCGGGCTGCAGGGGAAACTGCTTATGGGTTCGCTCTACCAGTACAGCCATCTGAATTTTCTTCGGATGGTAATCCAGGAAAGGCTTCATTGCATACAGCAGTGTCCTTCCCGAATTCGAAACATCGTCCACCAGCACCACCACCTTCCCATTGATGTCGGCTTCCGACATGGCAATTTGAACAGGGGAGTCTGCAGGCCGGCCCTTGTCGAGTTCAATATGTGTCAATACAATTCTGGCGGAAACAATTTTCTTGAGCTGATCATGCAGATGCATGGCCAGGGCGTACCCTTCGGTATTATGACAAATGCCGGCTATGATAATTTCCGGCTCGTCGTAGTTGTCTTCCGCAATTTCGAAAGCGAGCCTTTTAATCTTTTGCTGCACCAGCGGCCAGTCGGCAATTCGGGTGTATTGTTCATCCATCTTATCGCAAAATTATCAGTTGTTCTCGGAACAAGCTCTCAGAGTTGTGCACTTCCAGGATATAGCTGCCATCTGCCAGCTCCGTCAGCGGAATTTGCACCGTGCCCGACAACCCACTTTGCTGCCATTGCAGGCGACCGTTGATATCCATAAGGCTAATGGTGAATGCTGTATCACCGGGAAGCGTAACAGTGCATATGCTTTGAGCGGGATTGGGAAATATCTTTAAGCCGTCTGACAAGTCGGTCTCCCGGAGTGCAGGGGTGCTGAAACTCACTGGCGCCGACCACTTGCTGAATCCGCCGTCGGCACACCACGCTCTCACACTTGCCTGATAGGTAGTAGAAGGCTCCAGCGGTCCGATGCTTCTGGAATTGGTCATTGTTTTTTTCTTCCAGAACCCACTGCCTGCTTTTTTCCATTGCACCTGATAGCCGGCAGCTGCAGGAATCAAGGACCATTGCAGTATGGCACCTGTAGGACCCAGGGTTGCTACGACCAGATCTGTAGGCGCATAGCCGGCAAAATTGCTGTCGCAGTTATAAGGACCAGTCAGGGCGCGAAAGGCATCAGCCTTGCCATAACCCCATCTGTTGTCAGGTAAGGCTGTTCCAGTCCAGCTGTCCAGACGGGCATTGCCAATAATAGCTTGTTTCACCTCGGCATAGGTGGCATTCGGAAAGCGCTGCAAATACAGAGCTGCAATTCCTGCCACCGCCGGAGAGGCGAAGGAGGTACCATTTTGTAAATAGTGTTGTCCGTCAGGGGACATGTAATTGGCTGCACCCAAGCTGATGAGCCAGGAGGTAAGCACAGAAGAACCTGTGGTGAGAACCCTTGATCCTGTGCTGGCAATATCGGGTTTAATGCGGCCATCCCTTGTTGGCCCAAGGCTGGAACTGTAAAACAGCTGCCCTACGGTATCAATCAGCGGAGGCATGTCTCCGTAATAATTGGTCATGGTATCCCTGTTGACATAGCTGCCCACGGTAATGACCTTATCGCTGCACTGCCAGCTGCTCACGATGGTTTGTTCTGTATCCGGTAATCGGTACCGGGCTATATCGGGAAAGGTGGCAACGGTAGGCAGTCCGGTGGAAACGAAGTTGCTGAAACCTGTAAATCCTTCCAGTCCCCAGCAGTCAAATCGTCCCGAACCTTGTGTCGAAAGCCTCCAGCTATAACTCGTATATCGCGGTTCGATATAGCATTCGAGTAAATATTTGCCATTGATTTCCTGGGCATAAAACATGGCTTCTCCAATGGTATCGCCGATATGTACCAGCGCATAGGGGAGGCTGTCGAGGGCGCCACCAACTAGATCAAAGTCGTTGATGATATTGAAGTAAGGAGAACTGCCTTTGGCTATCCATCCCGAAGGATTGTCGGCACCAATGGAAAAGAAAACATCATTGAAATCGGCAGTATCTGCCCAAAGCTGCCAGTACACCAGATTGGCGTAGCTTAATTTCTTAAACCAGGTAAACTGGCTTTCCGGCGTGACTTCATAGCCCAGGTGCATCCGCTGGTTACCTGCATTGCCCGCTGCAGCGGTGATTACTCTTCCCGGTTTTTCATCCAGCATGGCTTCGATGGCCTGGGCTACCATATCGGTGGCATCGTGCGAGCCGACATAAGAGCCGAAGCTGGTATTGATTACACAAGGCTTTCCCACGCTGTCGGCATATTGAAAAACATAATCTATAGCATCCACCACATTGGTCAGGAAGTTGCTGCCAAAATCGAGTGCAACGACCACTATGTCCGCATTGGGAGCTATGCCCTTGAAAGCATTGGCGGCATTGCCACTGGAAGCTGCTACGCCTGCTACACCTGAGCCGTGGCTGTACCAGTAGGTATAGTCCACATGGGGACAAGTGCCTTCTGCTATTTGTATACTATCGCAGGTAATACCGTACCCATAGGAAGGAGCACTGCCATCATCGGGAATGGTCTGGTCCCAGATGGTTTTTATCCGCACATTTCCCAGGCTGTCGGTAAAATCTCCGTGCTGATAATCAACCGGCGCATCAATAATGCCCATAACTACACCACTTCCATCGTAAGCCATCGGCAGGGGAGAGATTCCCTGGTGCACGGAATCAGCATTGTTGTGCACCAACATCACATCATTGAGTAGTTGCAGCTTTCCCATCGGACAATCCCATCGAAGGATGTCTTTACTGCTTTGCAACGCAGCTATTTGCTCCCTTGTGCCGCTTGTCCTTATGTAATCTCCGTGCTGCCAGATTACCGGCATGCCCCATTGTTGCAATACTTGCGCAGAACTACCTTCTGCCAGTTGAACAAGCAGCGGGAAGTTGTGCAATGTGCTGTGCTGTAACTGCGCATGCAAGGGCAGCGGGATATGCGAAACTTGCTGTGCCTGCAGGGTTACGATGCCTGTGAAAAGGAGGCTGAGCAGGTAGGAGGATAGTATTTTCAACATTTCATGGTGCTTTCTGTACAAACCAATGATAAATTTAGCCCTAAATTAGCAACCATCAACTAAAAGCATATGCATTTCATACCGCAGGTTCTGTTTTCTCTTTTGTTACTGGCTACAGGCATAGTGGCATATAGAAAATATAGTTTTATACGAAGAAATATCCTGTTAGGAAGAGACGAAACCTTAACCGGTTCAACATCAGAGAGATGGAAGAATATGGTGTTGTTTGCACTGGGCCAGAAAAAGATGTTCCGCAACTGGATTCCCGCAGTTCTACACCTGTTCATTTATGTCAGCTTTGTAATTGTCAACCTGGAGGTGGTGGAAATTGTCATTGATGGAATTACAGGCTCTCACCGCATACTGGCTGCTCCCTTAGGTGGATTTTACACTTTTATGATCAGTCTGATTGAAGTGCTGTCTGCAGCGGCATTGCTGGCCACTTTTGCCTTTCTGTGGCGCAGGAATGTACAAAAGGTGGCAAGGTTTACACAACCTGAAATGAAAGGTTGGCCTTTTAAGGATGCGAACCTGATTCTGTTGTTTGAAATAGTGCTGGTAACAGCCATCCTCAGCATGAATGCCATAGACTACCAATTGCACCAGCGGGGAACGCCACACTATCCGGATACAGGCAACCTCTTACTGGGACAATACCTGTCGAATCTTTTCAGCAGTATCGGCAGCAACACGCTGATTCTGATGGAACGGGCAGCATGGTGGACACATATCGCTGGTATCTTCTTTTTCTTACTGTATATACCGCACAGCAAGCACCTGCATATTTTCCTTGCTTTCCCCAACAGCTTTTACATGCGGCAGGATACACCCAAAGGTCATATGGACAATATGCCTGTTATCATGAATGAGGTGAAGACCATGCTGGATCCTAGTGCAGAAGTAACTGAAATTGCTAATCCTCCCAAGGCATTCGGCGCAAAAGATGTAACAGATCTCTCCTGGAAAAGCCTTATGGATGCTTATTCCTGCACCGAATGCGGCAGATGCACGGCAGCCTGTCCTGCGAATCAGACCGGCAAACAACTGTCGCCCAGAAAAATCATGATGGACACCCGCGACCGCCTGGAAGAGGTAGGCAGAAACATCGATACCAAAGGCACCGATTACGACGATGGTAAGTCATTGCTGGGCGATTACATTACTGCTGAAGAACTGCGCGCCTGCACCACCTGCAATGCCTGTGTGGAAGAGTGTCCGGTCAATATCAGTCCGCTCAATATCATTCTCGAATTGCGCAGGTACCAGGTGATGGAACAAAGCGATGCACCGGAAGCATGGACCCAGATGTTCAATAATCTGGAAAACAACCAGGCGCCCTGGCAGTTCAATCCTGAAGACCGCCTGAAATGGGCGGAAGAATTATGAGGTGGTATTAAACCTTTTGCACTTTTCAGGGTCAAAGAAGAAAACGACCACTATGCGACATGTCATCTTCCTTTGCGTCCCCCTGCTGCTATTAGGCTGTAACCGCGATGAAACCGAGGATATCACCAACGCCACCTACGGTAATATCAGTGACTATCTTTCCATTGACCTGAATAATCTGGACAACTACAGCGACTACGATTATCCGGTGCATATAGATCAGAATATTATTAATGCGTTTGATAATACCCCCGTTACCAATCCCGTAACCGATGAAGGAGCCACGCTGGGGAGGGTGCTTTTTTAAGATAAAGCACTCAGCATCAACAATACCGTAGCCTGTGCATCCTGCCACAATCAGGCGGTCGGATTTTCAGATACGCCGGCATTCAGCGAAGGTTTTGAAGGCGGACTTACCACGGCACATTCCATGCGACTGGTGAATACGAGGTATTATGCAGGTGCTTCCATGTTTTGGGATAAGCGCGCAGCTACGCTGGAAGATCAGACAACACAGCCGATACAACACGCGGTCGAAATGGGATTTGATGCTGCACATGGGGGCATAGACAGCCTCATTCGCAAGCTGCAGGTATTACCATACTATCCCGAATTGTTTAAAATGGTTTTTGGAAGTCCGGACATTACAGAAGACCGCATACAATTAGCTCTTGCGCAGTTCATCCGCAGTATTGAGTCTTTTGAATCGCGATTTGATGAAGGCTTCGCACAGGTGTTCAATCCTGCACTGCCCAATGCCAATGTGGGTACCGATTTCCCCAATTACACAGCAGAGGAGAACCTGGGTAAAACCCTGTTTCTAACCCCTCCCGTTGCTGGCGGAGCAGGATGCGCGGGCTGTCATTCCATACCCACCTTTTCGCTGGATGTAGCCAGCCGCAGCAATGGGCTGGATGCCGGTGAAACCATTATTTTTAAAGCACCCTCTCTTAAAAACGTGGGACTGGAATCGCACTTTATGCACGATGGCAGATTGACATCACTGGAGGAAGTGATCGAGCATTACGACAGTGGTGTGCAGGATGGGCCGGCCCTCGACAACCGACTCAGGGGACCCGGTGGTGTGCCGCAACAACTGAACCTCACCGCTGCAGAAAAAGCAGCCCTCAAGGCCTTTCTCCTTACCCTCAACGATGTGGCGCTTACTACTACTGCTGCTTACAGCGATCCGTTTTTACCCTGATTGACGTCGGCATTGTATATTTGCTTCAAGCTGCAGGATGCAGTGTACAATAAAAACGAATCTTTATGAAGATACCGGTAATGTCGGATTTTGTTGCTGCCGGAGAAATGCCCGAAGTGCTTTTCTGGGTAGGCTGTGCCGGCAGTTTCGATCAGCGCGCACAGAAGGTGACCGGAGCATTTGTGAAAATATTACAACATTGTAATATATCATTTGCCGTATTGGGTGCAGAAGAAGGTTGCACCGGTGACCCGGCCAGAAGAGCGGGAAACGAGTTCTTGTTTCAGATGCTGGCCGCCAATAATATCGCAGTATTGAATGGCTATGGCATCAAAGACATCGTCACCACTTGTCCGCATTGCTTTAACACCCTGAAGAATGAATATCCGGAGCTGGGTGGCAACTACAATGTACTCCACCACAGTCAGTACATTCAACAGCTGATAGATGCCGGAAAGCTCGCTATGAAGGAAGATGGTGTATTTAAGGGCAAACGCATCACCTACCACGATTCATGCTACCTGGGCCGTGCCAACGATGTGTACGAAGCTCCCCGCAAGGTGCTGGAAGTGCTGGATGCGGAACTGGTGGAGATGCGCCGGTGTAAGTCGCGCGGCATGTGTTGCGGAGCAGGTGGTGCACAAATGTTTAAGGAAGCGGAAAAGGGCAATAAGGAAGTCAATATTGAACGCACCGAAGAAGCCCTGGAAGTGCAACCGGATATCATTGCCGCTGCCTGTCCGTTCTGTAATACCATGATGACCGATGGTGTAAAAAACAAGGAGCAGGAAGAAGCAGTCAAAGTATACGACATAGCGGAACTCATTGCTATGGGAAATGCGTTAATGGACGTGAAATGACAACTCCCGAACAACTGGCTGCAGCATCCAAGGTATGGATGTACCAGTCCTCCAGACCGCTTTCTCCTGAAGAGCAGCAACGCATCAATGTGGAAATGCAAGCTTTTGCCCGCCAATGGACAGCCCACAACCAGCAATTAAAAGCCTGGGGTGGGGTGCTGGAGGATAGGGTGTTGGTGCTGATGGTAGATGAAACTGTAGCGGGTGCCAGCGGCTGTTCCATCGATAAGTCGGTGCATTTCATGCAGGACCTGGAAGCCAAATTCGGAATTCAGCTATTCGACCGCATGTTGCTTTCTTTCAAGAACACGGATGGAAATGTGGAAACCATTCCCGCTGCTGCTATATCTGAAAAAATAGAGGCCGGAGCACTGCAACCACATACTCCTGTGATCAACATGCTCGCGGCCTCCAAAGCTGAAATCGATACCCGCTTCTTTATTCCATTTAAAGATTCCTGGGCTGGCGCGATGTTCCTTTAACTTAATTCACTTCTGTAATAAAACTGAGTTCGATATCCGTCTCTCCGGTTGTTGAGCTGCCATCTTTCATATCCGGCTGGTGCTTCAGGATGACAGTGAGGGTTCCTGCGGCAGCAGTATTGGTGGTAACTGTATTGAGCAGGCCAATAGGGTCGCCATTGCTGTCGGTATCGGCATACACAACCGACAGGAGGGAAGCGGGGTCTACCACAAAAAAGAACTGGTGGTCCGTGCCTTCTTCTTCCACTTCTGTGGTGATGTCTTCCACCGGACTGACTGATTCATTCAGCAGGAATACAGATAAATCATACACCGAGCTTGTAGCCAGACGGATGGTATCGAAAGTGTCCGGATCAGCTCCACCGGGTCCGTCGGGATCGCTGAACCGGAAGGTCAATACATCTGCCGGGTCGTCCTGATTGGTAAAGGTCAATTCAACCGTGGTGATCAGCTCTTCCTCATTCTCGACGGGAGGCGTTTCGGTTTCTTTACAGGATGTCCAGAACATGATTCCTGAAAACAGGGCGGTCGTTAAAATGATACTACTTTTTTTCATATTTAATTATTATATTATTGGTATGTGAATTCTCAGCTGTACGTCTCTGCCCGCTGCATCGGTATAATACCGGAAACGGTCGAGGTAGTCGCGGTAGCTGACATTAAAAAGATTGTTAGAAGTGATAGACCAATGAATGGTCAGTTGGTTAAAATGCATCTCGCTGCCGATGGAAGCTTCTGCCAAAGTATAGGCGGGTGGAGGATCTGCATAATCTCTTCCTTCCGGAAATCTCGATTGGGTGAACACATGGTTCATGCCAAAGGAGACATCCCAGCCTTTATCAGCGCGGTCGTGAAAGTGGTACAGGAGGGAAGCACCCCATCTGTCTGCCGGCATATAGATGATCCAGGAGTCTGTTGCCACATCTCTGGCGCGCAACAGGGATGCCCTGCCTTCTACCTGCCACTCTTTGTAAAACATATACCTGACAAGGACATCAGAGCCGTAGAGTAAAGCATCTGTCTGGCGGTATTCAAAAACGGGAAAGGCACCTGCTATGGTCAGTGCAGGAGGTTGCACCGGATCCAGATATATGAAATTATCAATGCTGTGCACAAAAACGCCTGCATCTATAAACAGCTTGTTGCTTTGGTATTCGGCTGCAAAGCTGTTATTCCAGCCAATTTCCTGCACCAGGTCGGGGTTGCCGTATTCAATGGCTGCTGCTCCATGGTGAAGCCCTGCTGCATACAATTCATTGATGGCAGGAGCCCTCCAGGCCGTTCCGCTGTGCAATAGGAATTTCCAGTGCTCACCTAGGTTATAGGATGCACCTGCCAGCCAGCTGATATTCGAAAAGTCTCTGACCGTGGTACTGATAGCCGTTCCGGTGTTTCTGAAACTTTCGAGCCTGCGAAAATCATAACGTGCACCTCCTTCTACTTTCCAGCTGCCGTTCACCCATTTCTCTGTCCAGAACAACCCATAAGAATTGCTGCGGAAATTAGGGATGAAATAGCGCCCCGACCACACATTCTGCTGATTCATATAGCTGATTCCTCCGCTGCCGGTGAACCGCCTGGATAAACGGTGCTCCCAAACAGTTTCTGTGGTGAAGGTTCCGATGTTAAAATCCAGAGAAGGACCATCATCCGGGTTCCTGTCCTGGTCGTATTCCTGCCGAAGGTTATCCTGGTAAGCAATAGTGATATCCAGGTGACCAATATCGCCGGTGCTGATGGTGGTGAAGGACTTGTACAGCTGGTGCACGATAAACTGCCGCGGTTCACTGATGGAGTAGGAGAATGGCCTCATTACGAGCGGCGTGTCACTCGCCAATGCGACATTGAGGTCTGTCAAATTGCCGATGTGCGCAGCCGCAAGAATACCTAAAGTAGTCTGGTACCGGCTGACAAATAGCTCAGTGCTCCAGTTGTTTTCCATCCAGCCCAGGGCTCCGGAAATACCCGACTCCCGGTAGGCGGTATTGGAAAGCACGTAGTCGGGGGCATGGGTATCGCCTCCGCCTTTCCAGGTGCCTTGCAGTCGCCAGGCCAATGGTGCCAGTCTTTCCAGACCTCCCTGAATATTGCCTGAAACGGTTCCTCCTCGTGTATTGCTGTTGCCCACGAGGAATAATGCGCCCTGCAGGGAATCGCCATAGGGTAAATCAGGCGCCTGCAGCAGCACAACACCTCCCAGAGCGTCGCTGCCATACCGCACACTGGCGGCACCCCGCACGACCGTTATTTCATCGGCAATGAAGGGGTCTATCTCCGGTCCGTGTTCCGAACCCCATTGCTGGCTTTCCATCCGCACGCCATTGTTCATGATGAGTATCCGGTTGCTGTGTAGTCCGTGAATGGCAGGCTTGCTGATGGTGGGACCAGTTTTGAGCGACCAGACACCGGGAACCTTTTCCAGAATGGTGCCCAGGTTGTCTCCCGCCGAGCGCTCCAGATCGAGTTTTTCCAAAACGGCGGTTGATTGATTGCCCTGATACGCATTGCCATGATCGGTTATAATCAGGTCCTCCAGCTGATAGAGATCGTGCTGCAGATGCAATGTAACCGATGTGTCGCTGGTAATGGTGTACATCACCGTGAGTGGCGGACAACCGATATGGTCGATGCGCAATGTATGGCTGCCCGGACACAAACCGGACAAGCGAAAAGCGCCTTTGACATCGGTTATAGTTCCCTCACCGCTCTCCGAATGGTATACAGCGGCATAGGAAAGCACCTCGTCTGTTTCCAGATCATAGATGGTGCCGGACAATACCAGACTGCATACCGAAGTGGAATCGGTCTGAGCCGCAGCAAAAAAAGTATTGAATAAAATTAAATATATCAATAATCGCATGCGCGATATTAGCAGGTGAAACAAGCAAAACCAGTGGAGGATAATCAGGCCCACCCGGCCGGGGGACCTCTTGTTTCTATAAGCCCGTCATCCGTTTTGAGATGGGGAGCCTCAGGCACAGTAGTTACCACTTCCTGGCAGGGTACATAAGCCGCCTGCAGGGAAATAGCAGCGACAGGCTGCGCACTGCCTTTCACGACGGAACAGGCAAGACAATCAAAATCGGAGTGAAAACTATCGTGGCCGTTGTTGCTGTCGGTGATGCTGCAGACATGATCTTCCAACGGGTGGAAAAAATCAACCGTCACCTGGCTGGTGAGTGCCAGCAGCATGAACAACTGTGCTACACAACGAATCGTTTTTGACATGGTAGGCAAGTACTGCAATGCAAAGGTAAGGCGACGCGATTAATTTTTTTCATATTCTGCTATGCAGTACATCCCGATGCCAAATCCGGGTAATTTCTGAAAGCCATCCTGACTGGTCTTGCGCCAGGTGATCCCGCCGCCCATGAAACCGGCACAAAACATGAAGCTCTCATCCCTGTTGGCAAGGTCCTGAATCCATTCCAGGGTCATCACAAAATCGTCGGTAACCTCCAGCTGGTAGGGGCGAAGGTCCAGTTGTATGCGCTGCTGGTCCTTGACAACTTTAATGTAGATGGGAAGGTTGTGCAGCACATCGCCCACCTTGCCATTTTTGTAGCTGTAGATATTCATTCGAAACAGGATGCTGTCGTACTCGCATTTGGCAATATTGAATCCTGCCGTACTGAGGTAATAGGTCTTGCCTTTCTTCACTTGCATAACAGTGCCCGCTTCGCTGCCCAGGTCATCACTGCTAAAACCGGCGGCTATGTTCTTATTGCTGAAATCGTTGCCCAGCACCACCGATTTCATATTTCTGGGACGAATGGTTACCTCCGCCAGATTTACCACATTTTCTTCGAGCGCCACATCGAGCGTAGGGTTGCCCGTTCTGAGCTGCTCCACGCGAAATTGCCGGGGTAAAAAACCAATACAGCTGACCTGTAAGGTATCATTGTCGCCGGCACCGCTAATATCGAGGCTATAGTTACCCCGACCATCGGCCACTGTTCCGATGCCGCGGTTGACAATACCGATATTGGCATAGGGAACAGCTTGTTGTCCGCCTGCATCGGTGACCCGTCCCTGAATCATCTGAGCCTTAGTCAGTGAAACAATAAGTAAAAGCAGGATGGTTATATAAATGCGCATGTTAGTTGTCATATGCTTGAGAGGGCGAAACTGCGCAAAAAGTTACAGCTCTTGTAATTTATTTGTTGCAAGATGGGAGGAGGCTGAATCGGAGAACAGGGTTGCAGCCTTCTGCGGAATGTCTATATTTGTCGCTGAAAGACCCTCATGGGAGCACAGCCCGTCAAGCTGAATAAATTTTCCACTGCTGGAATTCTGATTACCCTGGGTATCATCTACGGTGATATAGGGACATCTCCTATCTATGTAATGCGCGCTATTGTGGGTGGTCATACCATCTCCCGGGAATTGGTCATGGGCGGCATGTCCTGTGTGTTCTGGACCCTGCTCATCATCACCACCTTCAAGTATGTGTACATGGCGCTCAACAATGATAACAAGGGAGAAGGAGGGATTTTCGCTTTGTATGCGCTGGTGAAGCGGTACAAGATACGCTGGGCCATTATACCGGCATTGCTGGGTTGTTCAGCACTTATTGCCGATGGGTTCATCACACCTCCCATATCCATCTCTTCCGCTATTGAAGGTCTTACCATCCTGAATCCTGAAATCCCTACCGTTCCGATTGTAATTGTCATTCTCACAGCGCTGTTTGTATTTCAACAGTTCGGCACCCAGGTGGTGGGGTCTGTATTCGGACCGGTAATGACCATCTGGTTCCTGATGATTGGGACCTTTGGAGCGATAGAACTCTTCCGCCACCCCGAAGTATTGATAGCATTGAATCCCGCTTACGCTGTAAACCTGCTGGTGAACTACCCCGGTGGTTTCTGGCTGCTGGGTGCTGTGTTTCTGTGCACCACGGGAGCTGAAGCGATGTACTCCGATCTCGGCCATTGCGGCAAACAGAATATTCGGGTAGGATGGGTATTTGTCATCAGCATGTTACTGCTGAACTACCTCGGTCAGTCCTCCTATCTGCTGCAGCGCGAAGGGGAGTACCTCGATGTGGATGCAAGTCCTTTCTACGCCCTCATGCCGGAATGGTTCCTGCCAGTGGGTATTGTTATCGCTTCCTTTGCCACCATCATCGCATCACAGGCTGTTATCACAGGCTGCTTCACGCTGGTAAATGAAGCCACCAAACTGAAATTATGGACCAACTTTAAGGTGGTCTATCCCAGTCTGCACAAAGGACAAATCTATCTGCCGGCTATCAACTGGTTCCTGTATTTCGGCTGTCTGCTGGTAATCCTGCTGTTCCGGAAATCGAGCAATATGGAGGCTGCCTATGGCCTTACCATCACCATCGACATGCTCATGACCACCTTGCTGCTGGCGACACTTTTACATTTGCACCGCAAAAAATGGCTGGTCATAACCGGCTTTCTGCTACTGTTTCTGGCGCTTGAAGGGAGCTTCCTCGCTTCTAATCTCCTCAAACTATCGCATGGTGGATGGTTTACCGTGCTGGTAGCTTCTGTTATCTTCACCGCTACCTGGTTGTTCTACAAGGGTCGGGTGTTGCGCAGAAAGCATACCGATTTTATCGAGGTAGGACAATTCATTCCCATGCTGGAAGCGCTGATGGCGGATAAAACGGTGCCTAAGGAAGCTACCAACCTGGTGTTCCTGGCGCGTGTAGACGACCAGAATAAGATTGATGCCAATATCATCTATTCTATCTTCCGGAAACGACCTAAAAGGGCAGATGTGTACTGGTTCGTACACGTCGATATCACTAACGACCCCTACGGAGCTTCCTACCATGTGAAGACCCTGATACCTAAAAAGTGCTTCGTGGTTTCTCTGCGGTTTGGTTTCAAAGTAGAACACAAGGTCAATTTCATGTTCAACCAAATTGTTGCCGACCTCATGGCCAATGGGGAAGTGAATGAAGAAAGCCGCTATCCTTCACTGCGGCAATATGGCTTCCCCGCGGACTTCAAATTCATCCTGCTCGAAAGCCGAGTCACCACCGACGATAAGCTGACACCCTGGGAGCAGTTTGTCATTAAAGGCTACCGGCTGGTGAAATCGCTGGGTATTTCGCGGGCAGAAGACTTCGGACTGGAAACTTCCAACCTCAGAATGGAAACCATCCCCATTAGTATTGGCCGCTCCGCCGATATACAGATGGAACGCCTCGACTAATCTTCGATGTTTTCCTGAAAAACTACTGTCTTGGTGTCCAGATTCAACGCAGCCAGCTGACCTGCAAAATGACTGCCGTTGTAAACACAACCACAATCGATATTGAAGGATTTGGTGCCCGGTGTGGTGACATCCGTTTGCAGGTACGACGATAGTCTGGGTGTGTGTCCATGTACTATCGGCCGACCGTCCGTCACCTTATCATCGTGGTAGCGCTGCCAGTCCCTGATCCAGATCATGGCAGGATAATCGCTCATGGGATCATCGTCCCTGAAATTGATGCCGGCATGCACCAGGATGTAATCGTCCAGCTCAATGATGTAAGACAAGGACTTGAAAAATTTCACGTGCTTTTCTGGCATTTCGCTCAGGTAATCTTCCGAGTCTATGCCATAGCTCTCCAGGGTTTTGGCTCCGCCGTTGCGCTGCAACCAGTTCTCGTAGCGGCTGGTTTCATACATGGCGTTGAGCAGCAACCATTCGTGGTTACCCAGCAGACATTCCACCTGCATGCCTTCTTCCCGCAGTGCAAGAATGATATCAATCACACCTTTGCTGTCGTTTCCTCTGTCAATATAATCTCCCAAAAGGTACAGCGTGTCTTCGCTGCTGAGCTGCAGCTGATCGAGGAGTGCACGGAATGTTTTGGCACATCCATGAATATCAGAAATGGCAAATCGACTCATACTCTATTTAAACGTCATCAATTCATTAAGGGTTCTGATTCGGACTGTACCATCAAAATCGGGAGGTACATTTTCCAGGTACACCACCTTGTCCCAGTAATCATTCATATCGAAAAAATTGTCGCTCAGACTGATTTCTTCGTCCTCCGTGCAAATATACACTCCCCAGGCGAGGCCATCGCTTTTCAGGTAGAGAGCCTGACGGAGAGAATCGTAGGTGTAGGTGATGTGCACCGGTTGCAGCGCCGATTTATTTGGTGCATCAATGAATAGTACCGTTTCATATTCAACTGTCCAGCCGGGGATGCCCAGATTGAATGCCAGTTGATTCCAGCCGGTTAATGCTTTGGCATCCAGATGGGCCAGCAGAAAACTGCCGGTCGAATCATGGGGAATATCGGTCTCCAGCTCAACCATGATAGGAACCGGTTTTTCACCGAACAGCATCAGTTGTGGTGTATTCGATCCGAGCGGCTTGTGGCAGGTCAGCCAGATGTCCAGCCCTTGCTTGTTTTTTTTCGCCGACAGGTGGTAATCGCCAAAGCTTCTTTTCGCCTGGTAATACAAGGCCTTTCTGCGACCGGCCACATCGGTGGCACTCCAGGAAGTGACGGGCCAGCAATCGTTCCATTGCCAGAAGAGTGTTCCCATGCAATAGGGCATTGCACTCAGGTGGGCATCCAGGGCATGTCGGATTCCCCAGGCTTGCAACAGCTGACTAACGTATACATAGTCTTCAAATGATTCAGGCACCGGAAAATCGCGCTCCATATAGGTCTGGATGGTTTCATACCCCACCGGGTGTTTCTGGTGTTGCTTGATGGCAGGGGAGTACAGGTGCAAATCACTGCTATCCATGTATTCCTGCAGTGTGAACAGGGAAGGCATCCCCTGGAATCCGTACTCACTCATGAATCGTCCCACTTTCTTGTGGTACACATCAAAGGGTTCCTTTCCCCACCATACGCCCCAGTAGTGGGCATCGCCCTGCAGCAGGCTTTCCTTCTTTCCCCAACCAATGGAAGGAGAGCTGGGCCAGTAAGGTCTCGATGGGTCCAGAGCAGCCAGGGTGTAAGGTATTAACTGGTGGAAAAGCTGCTTGTACCAGCCCCATATCTGATCGGCTTGCAATTGCAGGTACCCGAAGGTGATTTGCCAGCCCCAGTTATGCCAGGCCTCATCAATCTCATTATTGCCACACCACATCACGATGGAAGGGTGGTTGCGCAAGCGCCTTACCTGGTAATCCACTTCGGCAGCTACATTGGCCATGAATGCTGAATCGCCGGGATACATGGCGCAGGCGAACATAAAGTCCTGCCATACCATGATGCCCAAAGAATCACATAATTCATAGAAATAGTCCTGTTCATAGATACCGCCGCCCCAGATGCGCAGCATATTGACATTGGCAGCAGCAATATCTTCCAGCATACTGCGATAGTCTTCTCTTGTAGTCTGTTCCGGGAAGCTATTGGTGGGAATAAAATTGGCGCCTTTGGCAAAAATGGGTTTGCCATTCACCTTGAAATAAAAGGAGCTGCCAACAGCATCGGCATCCTGCACCAATTCTACCGTACGCAAACCATAATTCAGTTGGTAGGTCTGGAGTAGCTGCTGGTCTTCATACAACCGAAATTCGAGCTGGTATAAGTGCGCATCTCCCATGCCACGGGGCCACCAGCGCTGAGGGTTGGCAATGGTAAAGGGCACTACCGGCATAGCATCCGGCACTCCGGAGATTTTCCACTTCGACTCAGCGGCTACTTGCCCATCGACCCATACCTGAACCGAATAATGAGTGGAGTCGTCTTTACCCTGTTCCGGCAGTTTCCAATGGATTTGGGCTTCCAGTTCGACAAAGTCTGTTTGCAGACTTTTCTGCTGAATATGAATATTTTCTATCCTTGTACTACTCCATGTCTCCAGTCTTACCGGCTGCCATATGCCACAGCCCACCAACCTCGGACCCCAGTCCCAGCCATACTGGTACTGCGCTTTTCGGGTGAAAATCCGTTCATCTACCGGCATGCGGAAGGGTATGTCTTTGGACAGTCGCTTGCCTTCGTGAATAGGGGAAGTGAACCGAATGAGCAAGGTGTTCTCTGTTTGCAGGAAATCCTTCACATCCACTTTCCAGGCGCGGTGCATGTTATCAGCCCGAAGGATGAGTTCACCGTTCAACATCACCTCCGCATAGGTATCCAGTCCGTCAAATACAAGGCGGGCATTTTCTTTGGAGAGGACGCTGTCGGGCACTGTAAAGGTCAGTTGGTATTCCCAGTCCTTTTCCTCTATCCATTGCACCGAATCTTCATTGGTGCCGAAAAAGGGTTGGGGGATAGCTCCCGCACGCACGAGATCGGTGTGCACGGAACCGGGAACCACCGCCGGGAGCCATTCGCGGGAATCGGAGGAGCGAAATTCCCAGCCGGAGTGAAGCAAAAGGTCAGATTGCGCCGATAGGGACATGATGGATAGGTTGAGTAAGAAAAACAGGGTTGTTCTCATATGGAAAGGTCCTTGATCTGTTGTTGCATGAGGCGAATCATTGCAGGGTCGCAGGTATTATTAAAAGGCTCTGCCGAGTTTAAAGCAGCAGAGTGCACTTCCTTAGCACCCGTAGCCAGCAGCAGGGGCCTGATATTGTCGGGGCGTACACCACCTCCCGGTACGATGATTATGTTGTTATGGGTAACGGAGAAGTACTTTTTCAATTGCTCCAGGTTATTCGCTGCATGACCCTGTCCGCCTGAACAGAGTATGCGGACGAAACCCAGTTCCTGCAGGATGGAAATGCCTTCTATCGGATTGTCTAACAAATCAAAAGCTCGGTGGAAGGTACATGGAAGCGCACCGGCTGCTCGCAGCAGTTGTTGGCATGCTGCTTTGTCAATTTGTTGCTGCGCAGTGAGGGCACCCAGCACCAATCCGGCGGCCCCGGCCTCTTGCATTGCTTCTATGGATGCGCACATGGTATCCAGTTCAGCAGCTGTATAGCAAAAATCTCCGGCCCGGGGACGGATCATGACAAAGATGGGAATGGACAATTCAGTGGCAAGAGCCTGCACACTTGTTACAGTAGGGGTGGTGCCCCCGACAGCATAGTCCACACACAGCTCTATGCGGTCAGCACCCGACGCTGCGGCGATTCTTGCGGCCCGTTCGTTGAAACAGGCAATTTCCAGTAGCGTCTGCATACTGCAATGTTAACCATTTAGCCACATCCTGGGGGAAGAATTCCACAAACCTATAGCGAACTTTCACCCGCTCTTTGTTGTACTTTTGTAACGATGAGTAAGCATGGAAAAGTGTTGGTAGCCATGAGCGGTGGTATCGATAGTACGGTCACCGCCATTATGCTCCACGAGGAGGGGTACGAGGTGGTGGGCGTAACCATGAAAACATGGGATTATGCCTCCAGCGGCGGGTCGAAAAAGGAGACCGGTTGCTGCAGCCTCGATTCCATCAATGATGCCCGCCAGGTAGCCGTTGACCTGGGCTTTCACCACTTCATAGTGGATATACGCGAGGAGTTCGGCGATTATGTCATCGATAATTTTGTAGATGAATACCTGGCCGGACGTACACCTAACCCCTGTGTGCTGTGCAATACGCATATCAAATGGGAGGCCTTGCTGAAACGCGCCGACCAGATGGATTGTGCCTTCATCGCAACCGGGCATTATGCGCAGATGAATGAGCTCGATGGCCGTTTTTATGTATCGAAAGGCATAGATGAACACAAAGACCAGAGCTATGTACTCTGGGGCCTCAGCCAGGATTGTATGTCGAGGACCAAATTCCCCATGGGCCATATGCACAAGGCCGATATCAAACAGATGGCCAGGGATATGGGGCTGCATGAACTCGCCAATAAAAGCGAGAGCTATGAGATATGCTTTGTGCCGGACAATGATTACAGAGGCTTTTTGAAAAGGAGGGTTGAAGGGCTGGAGGAAAGGGTAGATGGCGGGGTGTTTGCCGACAAGGAAGGCAATATTCTGGGTACACACAAAGGCTATCCCTTCTATACCATCGGACAGCGCAGAGGTCTGGGCATCGCGTTGGGAACGCCCTATTTTGTCACCGACATCATTCCCGAGGAGAATAAGGTCATCCTGGGCCTCGAACACGAACTTGACCGCAATGGTATGTTCGTGCGAAATGTCAATTTTCAGAAGTACGCTGCCATTCCAGATGGAAAGGAGGTGGTAACTAAAATCCGCTACAAGACACCGGGGGCTTTAAGTACCGTTTATGCAGAAGACAAAGACTTGCTGAAAATTGAGTTCCACAGCATGATGGCTGCCATCACACCCGGGCAATCGGCGGTGCTCTACGAAGGCAATGATGTGGTAGCAGGAGGTCATATTTTAAGTAACTTTATTGTCAATTAAGCCATGCAACGCAACATTCAACTACTTACCGCTGTACTAATGGTAATGACCTTAGGCTGCGAAACCACCACGACCACCCTGGATTTGCTGACAGCAGATACCTACTACCCCCTGGAGGTGGGAAAAACGATTGTGTACAGGGTCGATTCCATCAGCTACTATGAAACCATAGATAATGATACCGCCTCCTGGGATTTGCGGGAAACCATCGTTGAGGCCTATCCCGACAACCAGGGAAGAATCAATTACCGGGTGGAGCGGGCCATCAGCGCTCCCGGTGCCAACAACTGGCAAATCAGCGAGATCTGGTCGGTGCTGAACAACAACGGCAATATCGAAAGGACGGAGCAGAACCTGCGCTTTCTCCGCCTCATTTCCCCTGTGTCGGAAGGCGCAGAATGGGATGGGCATGTGTACCTTGGCGACCTTTCAGCAGTGCCTGTAGCGGAACAGTGCAACAACCTGGAATTCCTCAATGGATGGAGGTTTACCTACCGGCAGGTGGGAGCTGCCGCCAGCTTCAATGGTCTGGATTTCAACAATACGCTCACCGTGCTGCAGACAGGCAGTCAGAACCTGATAGAATTCAATGCATCAGAGGAAGTGTATGCCGAGGGCGTAGGAATGGTGTACCGATTCTTCCGACACTACACCACACAGAATATCTGTCCTGAATGTCCCTGGGAAGCGAATACCGATTGTGGCTACAGCGTAAAAATGACAGTAATTGATTATAACTGATTATTAATCAAATAGATATAAAGGTTTGATAAAGTTGAAATACCCTGTTTATTGGGCAACCAGCGCACTATTTTTTCTGCTCCTCCATGGCACAGTCCGGGCTCAGTCAGATGGTAGATTCTGGGTGTATTTTCAAGATAAGGGGCCTGTCACCTCGGAAGTAAACGAGGCCGTACAGCTATCGGAACGCGCTCTGGAAAGAAGACAAAAACAAGGTATTGCCATCGACTGGTACGATATGCCGGTTTACCAGCCCTATATCGACAGTCTGGCGAGCTGGGGATTTACCATTCATGTCGCCTCCCGGTGGATCAATGCGGTAAGCGTTACAGCACCCGATGAAACTGCCCTCGGAAATCTGGGCATTCAACCCCTGGTGCGCAAGGTAGAAAGGGTGAAAAGCTATCGCATGCCGGTGGAAACCCTTTCATTTCAGCCCGCTACCTTCCGACAGGCAGAAAACACGGAACCTGAATACGGCAATGCCGCCAATCAGGTGGAGATGATACAACTCGATAAGCTCCACGGACTGGGCTACACCGGCGAAGGCCTGCAGATTGCAGTACTGGATGGTGGTTTCACTGCCATAGACACCGGAGCAGGCTACCAAAGCTTCCGGGATAAGGAACAGATTCTGGGCACCTTCAACTTCCCCGATAACAATGAAGACGTTTACTTTTCGGCGTTGCACGGCTCTTACGTGCTATCCATCATGGGTTCAGACATACCCGGAAGCTATGTAGGCGCAGCGCCCGATGCGGGATATTTTTTATTCCGGACAGAAGTGGTGGACAGTGAGCGGGTGGCAGAGGAAGATTTCTGGCTGGCCGCAGCTGAGTATTCCGATTTTATTGGCGTTGACATTATCAACTCCTCCTTAGGTTATACCACCTTCGACGTTTCCTCCGAAGACCATTCGTACAGCGACATGGATGGCAATACCACGGTGGTGACGCGTGCTGCAGATATCGCGGCATCCAAAGGCATTCTGGTATGCAACAGCGCCGGCAATTCCGGTAACAGCGACTGGCAGTACATCGGTGCTCCTGCCGACGGGGACAGCGTGTTTTCCATTGGCGCAGTGGATCCGGATGGTATCTATGCCTCCTTCAGCAGTCGCGGTCCGACATCCGATGGGCGCATCAAGCCCAATATTGCCGTGCAGGGGGCTTTTTCTGCGGTGGTGCATCCCAATGGCGCCATTTATATCGGCAGCGGCACTTCCTTTTCATCACCACTGGCAGCAGGGGCAGCCGCTTGTTTATGGCAGGCCTTTCCGGAAAAAACCAATATGGAAATCATGGAAGCCATGCAGCAAAGTGCCACACAAGCCGCCGAGCCCGACGATTACCTGGGCTACGGCATTCCGAATATGCTGGTGGCCTATTACATGCTCAACGGAACTTCTTTCGGCGATTTGATACAGGACAGACTGGGGCTTTTCCCGAATCCGGCCGACCAATCAGCGTTGCTGGTGGTGCAGGATGGTATTGGCAATAACAGCTTTTATACCATTACCGATATGCAGGGAAGAATAGTGAGCAGCACCTCCTTACCCGCAGATAAAAGTGCAGTGGCCCTGGTGGCTTTAGACTTTTCCAACCTCAGCAAGGGGACTTACCTGCTGTCGCTGGTGCAACTCGATATAGAAAAAGAGGTGATACTGGAGACCATTCCCTTCACAAGACTGTAAAACAACCGACTGAATGAAGCCTACCGCCATCAAAACCTTTCTGTTTTCGCTCATCTTAGCGCTTTTTTATCCCTCGAATATGCAAGCTCAAAATAAGACAAGTCCTACAGAAATAATCTATGTATACGATGCATTGTGCGGCTGGTGCTACGGTTTCTCGCCTGTCATGCACAAAGTGTACAAAAAGTACAACAATGGCATCAACTTCCTGGTAGTTTCCGGCGGCTTGGTAACAGGTGAGCGTATTGGACCGGTAGACGAGGTGGCTCCCTACATCAAGACAGCCTACAAAACGGTGGAAGAGCGCACCGGAGTGACCTTCGGTGAGGAGTTTCTTAGGCAATTGGAAAAAGGGGAGATGGTATTTACCTCTCTACTGGCAGCAGTAGCCATGGCAGTTTTCAAAATGTACCAGCCCGAAAAGGCAATCGAATATGCAGAGGCATTGCAGAACGCCATTTACTTTGAAGGTATGCCCCCCGAACCTTATGAGGGCTATGCCCAGGTGGCTTCTACCTTCGGTCTGGATGCCGATGCCTTTTTGAGAAAAATGAATATGGACATGCTGCAGCAGCAAGCCTACGCCGACTTTACCATCGCATACGACATGGGCGTTACGGGCTTCCCTGCGGTGTTTGTCAGAAGCGGGAAAGACACTTACCAGGTGGCAGCGGGGTATACCGATTACGACACGCTGGTGGCGCGCATAGAAGAGGTGCTGGCAGATATCAAAACAGAAGCCGCTCCCGACAGCTGGTACGACGAACATTAATCCGCACTGCAGCAGCAGAAGTTTAACAATACTTAAAACAAGAGATTAAACTTTACCGCCCTGAATGGGTTTACTTTGCAGCCTTATTAGATAAAGTATGAAAAGAACGATGGCACGCCTGCTGGCTGTATGGCTTTTGCTGGCAGGTAGCGCGGCAGTATACGGACAGAAGGGATTTACGCTGAGTGGTTACATTAAAGATGCGCAGACCGGAGAAGACCTGATAGGAGCCAGTGCTTTTGTCCGGGACAGCTCGGGCAGAGGTGCCGTTACCAACGTTTACGGTTTCTACAGCCTCACCCTCCCGCCGGGAAGTTATACCATAGCCTTCAGCTATGTCGGATATGAATCGCAAGTGGTGACAGTAGACCTCAGCGCCGATCAGCGCATGAATATCCAGCTGGCGCAAAAGGCATTGCTGGAGGAAGTAGTTATTACCGCTGAAAGAAAGGATGAGAATATCCAGAGCACCGATATGGGAACGGTATCGCTTTCCATAGAACAAATCAAATCCATCCCCGTCTTATTCGGTGAAACAGATATTCTCAAGACGCTTCAATTGCTTCCGGGGGTAGGCGGGGCAGGAGAAGGGAATTCCGGATTTTATGTGCGAGGTGGTGGTCCCGACCAGAACCTTATATTGCTCGATGAAGCCGTTGTGTACAATACAGGTCACCTTTTCGGATTTTTCAGCGTTTTCAACGGAGATGCCATTAAGAATACGACACTGGTGAAAGGAGGAATGCCGGCACAATACGGAGGCAGACTGAGCAGCGTGGTAGATGTGCAGATGAAGGACGGCAACAACCAGGAGTTTCACGGAGAGGGAGGAATTGGTCTGATTGCTTCCCGCCTCACGCTCGAAGGTCCTATCGTGAAAGACAAGGCATCCTTCATGGTTTCGGGTCGCCGCACCTATATCGATGTATTGTTGCAGCCTTTCATCAATGGTACAAACCTGGAGGGCAACGCTTATTATTTCTACGACCTGAATACCAAACTGAATTACCGTTTCAGCGACAAAGACCGTTTATACCTGAGCGGCTATTTTGGTCGTGATGTATTCAATTTCAGCTCCTCCGATGGTGATTTCAATATCGAAGTGCCCTGGGGCAATACTACCGGTACGCTGCGATGGAACCACCTGTTCAGCGACCGTATGTTCATGAACACATCTGTGATCTACAACGACTATAATTTCGAGGTAAAGAGCGCTTTTGATCAATTCGATTTCAAACTGTTCAGTGGTGTGCGCGACTGGAACTTGAAAAGCGATGTGGATTACTACCTCAGCAGCAACCACACGCTGAAATTCGGTACCAACTACATCTACCATGCCTTCACTCCCTACAGTGCGCAGGGCTCCTCCGGCGATGTAGCTTTTGGTACAGATTCCCTGAACAGAAAGTACGCCCACGAGGCCGCTATTTATGTGCAGGATGAATTCAATGTAGGAGCACTGTGGCGGTTCAACGTGGGTATACGCGGAAGCTATTTTGCACATACTGGTCCCTTGAATGAAGTGCTTTACGATGAGACCACCCGTTTGCCGCTGGATACCGTTTACAGAGGTCCGGGTGATATCATTGCCGATTACTGGGGCATAGAACCCCGGGCGAATGCGCGCTACATCATCGATGAGAAATCGTCGCTGAAAATGGGCATAAGCTATACCACACAATACATCCACCTCGTGGCAAACTCCGTCAGCACTTTGCCCACCGATTTGTGGGTGCCCAGCTCGGCGGTGGTAGAACCCCAGCGGGGCATCCAATATTCCTTAGGCTATTTCAGGAATTTCAAGGAGAATGCCTGGGAAACATCGATAGAAGTGTACTACAAGGATTTGCAAAATCAGATTGAGTACACCGACTCGTATGTGCCGGCCCTGGGAGAAGACATAGAACAGCAGTTTACCTTCGGCAAGGGCAGAAGCTATGGTGCGGAATTCTTCATCAAGAAAGCGCTGGGTAAATTCAACGGATGGATAGGCTATACGCTCAGCAGAACCGAAAGGCAGTTCGACGACCTGAATACTGGTCCCAACTGGTTTCCTACACGCTTCGATCGCACCCACGACCTGGAAATAGTAGCTATATACGACGCGAGCGAACGCTTGAGCTTCTCCGGAACCTTTGTATATGCTACCGGTCAGGCAACCACCATTCCCGAAAGCTTTTACACCCTGGAAGGAGACTTACATATTCTGTACGGAGATCGCAATGGCTACCGGTTGGCGCCATACCATCGCATGGACATTTCGGCTACATGGAAAAACAAACCGGGTAAAAAATTCGAGAGCAGCTGGAACCTGTCGGTGTACAACGTGTATTCAAGACTGAATCCATACTTTGTGTATACCGATTTCAACGGCGACCTGACCACCGGTGATCTGACTGTAGATGCGGTGCAGGTTTCCATTTTCCCCATCTTACCATCCATCACCTGGAATTTTAATTTCTAATATGAAAATTAACTATTTATTTATAGCGCTGGTCATCTTGTTTGCAGGTTGTGAGCAAATCATTACGCTGGACCTGCCTGACGTAGAAGAACAAATCATCGTAGAAGGCAGTATTGAAACAGGGCTTCCTCCCATAGTCATCCTCACAAGGTCCATTGGCTTTTATGGCGCGACGGATTTGGAAGCCCTGCAGAACCTGTATGTCCGCGATGCAACCGTTACCGTCAGCAACGGCGAAACAAGTGTAGAACTCCTGGAAATTTGCCTCAACGACATTCCCGAAGAACTCCAGCCGCTGGTAGCCGAATTTTTTGGCATCAGTGCCGATAGCCTGGCAACCTTCGATTTTAATATTTGCGTGTACACCGATCCCGGTCTCTTGCTGGGCGCCCCCATCATGCTGGGAGAAGATGGTAAAACCTATAACCTCACCATAGAGGCGGAAGGGAAAGTATTGACATCCACTACTACCATCCCGCCTGCAGTGCCGCTGGATTCTGTGTTCTACCGCCCAAACGATGATCCGGGTGGGTCGGATACACTCGTGCGGGTATTTGCCCACCTCAGCGATCCGCCTGCCCCGGGCAACTATTACCGCCTGTTTGTTTCCAGAAACAACGGTCCGTTTGAAGCCGATTTTTTCTCCGTAACAGACGATCTGGTATTCAATGGCTTGTCGTTAGATTTTACCATTAATCGCCCTGCAGAGCCGGATGAAGATTTTTCGAGCGAAACGTTCGGGTATTATTTTGTGGGCGACACGGTGGCAGTGAAACTCTGCAGCATTGATCAGGCTTCCTTCAATTTCTGGAATACGCTGGAAAATGATTCCGGCGGAGATGGTCCTTTCAGTTCCATTGTTATTGTTGAAACCAATATTGAAGGTGGACAAGGCATCTGGTGTGGTTATGGTGCCTCCACCACTACACTGATAATAGAGTAATGTTGAAATGGCTTATTCCCAAATTCGCGTATCCTGATTTCGGATTGTTGTTATTGCGCCTGGGTATTGGTGCATCCTTTATTATCCACCATGGCTATGATAAGATTGCGGACCCCGGCAGATGGAAGGGGCTGGGCGAGCAGATGAGCTTGCTGGGTATCGATTTCCTACCCGAGTTCTGGGGATTTATGGCTGCCTTTGCCGAATTCTTTGGTAGTATTTTTCTGGCTTTGGGGCTGTTTACACGACCTGCGACGCTTTTGCTGTCCATCACCATGCTGGTAGCGGTACTCAAGCACCAGACAGCAGTAGAGGGATTTGCCTATCCGCTGGAAATGCTGGTGGTCTTCCTGTCGCTGTTCCTCATAGGTCCCGGGAAATACAGCCTCGATAAAAGGCTGCGCTAATCACCTTGCGGGGAACCTGTTCGGTTGAATTGCGGTTAAAACGTAGAAGGAAGAAGGTCAGAGATTCCGGTCTTATGGTATCATGTAACTCGATTTCTCCTTACCTTTGCACCGAATTTACTCCTCAAAATCGAACAAATGAAAGAAGTAGTTATTGTATCTGTCGCGCGAACACCCATCGGTAGCTTCGGCGGTGGATTAGCCTCCCTTACGGCACCGCAATTAGGTGCCAAAGCCATTGAAGCGGCGCTGGAAAGAGCCGGAATTCAGGGCGCTCAGGTGCAGGAAATTTACATGGGTAACGTACTGAATGCCGGCATTGGTCAGGCTCCTGTAACACAGGCCATGCTGAGTGCAGGTATTCCCAACACCACACCTTCCACCACCATCAACAAGGTTTGCGCTTCCGGTATGAAAGCCATCATGATTGCCGCACAGTCCATCATGGTAGGCACTAATGATATCGTGGTAGCCGGTGGCATGGAAAGCATGAGCAATGTGCCTTACTATCTCACCAAAGCCCGCTGGGGCAGCAAGCTGGGCAATCAGACTGCAATAGATGGCATTATTCACGATGGCTTGTGGGATCCCTATGGCAACAAACACATGGGTTCCTGCGGAGAAACCTGCGCCAGGGAATACCAGTTCAGCAGAGAAGATCAGGACAACTACGCTATAGACAGCTACAAAAGAGCTGCAGCAGCATGGGATAACGGATGGTTCGCCAACGAGGTAGTACCCGTTGCCATCCCGCAAAGGAAGGGAGATCCGATCGTAATTGACCGCGATGAAGACTATACCAAAGTGAAGTTCGATAAGGTGGGTAGCCTGGCACCTGCTTTCGAAAAAGACGGAACCATTACAGCTGCCAACGCTTCCAACCTCAACGACGGTGCTGCCGCAGTCGTGCTGATGAGCCGCGAAAAAGCAGATGAACTCGGCATACAACCACTGGCGAGAATTGCCGGTATGGCTGACGCTCAGCAGGAGCCGGAATGGTTCACTACCACACCTGCGAAAGCCATGCCTAAGGCTATTGCCAATGCGGGCATCACTACCCAGGATGTCGACTTCTTCGAAATCAATGAAGCATTCAGCGTGGTAGCACTGGCCAATATGAAAGATATGGGCATCACCCACAAACAGACCAATGTGTTCGGTGGAGCAGTTTCCATTGGTCATCCCATCGGTTGTTCCGGTGCCAGAATCACCATTACGCTGTTAAGCGTATTACAGCAAAAAGGCGGCCGCTACGGATGTGCCGGTATCTGTAACGGTGGCGGTGGCGCTTCTGCTATTGTAATCGAAAAGCTCTGATCTACAATAAATACCAGTATTGAACATTATTACTCCGGGTAAATGGACCCGGAGTTTTTTTATGAAACAGCTATTCACCTATATCCTGATTTGCGCTTCGGCACTGGCATTCGCACAGCCTGCCGCTGACGATCCGCTGGAGCAATTGCAGCGCTATGAAAAAAACCTGGCGGTGCTGGGCGATTCAACTGTTTCGGGCAGCAACTGGGAGATGCGGGAGCAGGCTTGTATCGCTATGGTGAAAATCCTGGTGAAAGCTCTGCAGGTACCCAATTCATTCGATTACCCTTTCGATAGCGTGCCCACCATTTCGGTGGTTTATCCGGAAGACCGCGCCTTTCGCCTCATTACCTGGCAATTGCAGCTCAAAGACATGACCCACCGCTACTATGGTACCATTCAGATGGCCGGAGAAGAGCTGGAAATGTATCCCCTTATTGATATGTCGATGTTTATTGCGGAACCCGATTATGCGGTAACCGACAACGACAACTGGTATGGTCAGATTTATTATAATGTAAAGAAATTTAAATATAAAAAAGAGACCTATTATTTGCTGTTTGGCTGGGACGGGAATGATATGTGGAGCAACCGCAAGATCGTCGATATTCTTTCGTTCGATGACAAAGGGCAACCTGTTTTCGGCCGGCCGGTTTTTGAATTTTCAGAAGGAGAGGTGAGGAGCAGGGTAATGATTGAATACAAGGAGGATGCTTCTCCGGCACTGGTATGGGATGAGCAACTGCAAATGATTGTATTCGACTACCTGCAACCTGAAAATCCGATGTCGGAAGGTATTTACATGACCTATATCCCCGATGGTACTTACCAGGGGTTCTATTTCGACAAAAAGAAAAGACACTGGATATTGCAGCGGGTGGTATTCAATGATGTCCTGGATGAACCGCCGTTATTCAAGCCGAAATACAAAGGCGAAGACCCGAATATGTACATCAAGGAGAACTAATTGCCTCCTGCACCGGTCCTGCGGCTTATTTCCCACATCAGTATGCCTGCTGCCACAGCGGCATTCAGCGATTCTCCCTTTCCGGATGAAGGGATGCTCACCACTTCCGTAGCGCGTTGCAACACCACCTCGCGAACGCCTGAAGATTCACCGCCAATCACCAGAATACCCTGTTCGGGAATGTCTATTTTTTCTATGGTAGTGCCCGACATATCAGCAGCGTAAATCGGTGGAGTAGCTTCCTGCAGCAGGGTATCAAGGTTTCCATAGCGTACCGGCAGGTGAAACAGGGCTCCCATAGTGGCCTGAATGGTCTTGGGGTTGTACAGGTCTACCGTGTCTTCAGAACAGATTACCTGCCTGAACCCCATCCATGCGGCAGTGCGGATGAGGGTGCCCATATTGCCCGGGTCTCTGATACCATCCAGGGCCAGCGCCCATCCCGTAAGTTCCAATGCTGTTGGAGCTTGTATTTTTACCACTGCCAGCATACCCGGTGGAGTGTGCAGAGAAGAAAGTTGTTGCATTTGTTGCGCCGATGCCAGGACCACTTCAGGAGCTTTTGTGTGGGTAAGTGCAGGAGGTTCATGTCCGGCGGTATACACCAGGGATGTCACCTCCCAGTCCGAGTGAAGTGCCTCTGCCACTACTTTATCACCCTCAATTAAAAATTCGCTATACTTTTGGCGGTACTTCTTATGTTGCAAAGACTTCAGGTATTTCAGTTTCGCGGTGCTCAGCATCTCTGGCAAAGGTATTCAGCCTTGGCGATAGTTGTGTGCTTGATATGGTGTTTACCTGCCTGTAACAATGTGCGCTACCTGCGGGAAGGGGAGCAGCTGTACCGAGGAACTACTGTAACCTTCACCGAAAATGCCACGCTACCGGAAGACCTCGCAGGCCTTGATTCCAAAATGGCGCAACTCAGTAAGCTCAAAGAGAACAAGCGGGTGCTGGGTATGTATCCATTGAAGATGTGGCTCTACAATCTCGGCGATCGCGGCTTCGATCAGTTCCTGGACTATGCCGCAGAAAAAGAGGGAACGCTATCCTTATCGCCCCTCACAGCGGCATTGCCTTTCTTTCAGCCGGACAGTGACCTGCGCAACTGGCTGGTCAATAAAGCAGGGGAAGCTCCCTCGTTGATTGACTCAGGAAAGATATATGAAACGCAGATCAGGATGGAAAACTACCTCTACAACAGAGGATTCTTCTACCCAAAAACAGCGTATGAAGTTAACCTTAATGAAAAGAAACAACAGGCAAGGGTGGTCTATACCGTCGACCCGGGACGAGTGTATAAAATCAATAATGTGGTGTATGAACTCGAAGACCCGGAACTGAGCCGCATTGCATTGATGGATACGGCCAACAGTCCGCTGAAGCCGGGCAAGCGCTTTGATGTTGATTACCTGAAGGGGGAACGCAACCGCATTTCCCGCAATCTGACCGATAACGGCTACCTCTTGTTCAACAACGAATACGTTTATTATGAAGTAGACACCACCTCAGGCTTCGAGGAACTGGATATCTACATCAAGGTGAGCAAGCCCGAAAATGATACCATCCACAGAAGGTATAAAATCAGAGACATTTATATTCTGCCCGATGCCAAAATGGCTAATGCCCGCAACAACGAACTGGATACGCTGGTGTACGAGGAGCTGACGCGTTCCGGTACCAGCGTCAGGTCAACGTACAAGATTGTGGAAGATGAGCACCGCTATACCGAAAAATCATTGGCGAACAATGTCTTTCTGAACAGCGATGATTACTATTCCACTTCCAAGTCCAACCAGACCATTGGCGCTTTTTCCAATCTGGGAATGTTCAAATACAGCACCATTCAAACCATTCCCATCGATTCTTCCGGCTTTCTGAAATACCTAGATGTGGTGTTGAAGCTCGAGCCCCTGAAAAAGCGCGACCTTACCCTGGAGTTCAATACCAGCACCACTTCCGAATACCTCTTTGCCAACTATGCCAACGCATCGTATTCTATCCGCAACCAGTTCAAACGACTCGACCTGCTGCGTTTCTCACTCGATGCCGGTATTGAATCGCAGATCAGCAGCAGCAAAGTAGCGTTGAACACCTCTGAATTCACCGCCCAGGCCAGCTTGTTATTTCCGCGATTTTTCTGGCCGTTTTCTATCTATACACCCAAAACCTACTATCCGCGGACTGTCAGCACCGTCAAGCTGGAATACCTCAACAGGGTGTTCTTCTACACCTTGTTCAACACAGCTTTCTCCTATGGCAGCGACCGCTTTGAAGGAACCCGCAAACAGCAACTATCCCTGTTTCCCATCGACGTAAACTATGTGCGGGTGCCACGTAGAACAGCACAATTCGATTCGATATTGGACGGCAATTTCCTGCTTAAACAGAGTTTTCAGGAACAGTTAATCCTTGCCCCCAACGTGACCTACATCTATAATTCCCAGGCCATTAATAATAATATTTTTGATATTTATTTCCGCGGTAAAGTAGAGCTGGCGGGTTCACTTTTTTACCTGGGTAACGCATTGAGTTCCGGAAGGTCTGTCTTTTCACCTCCCGCCGCCGGAGAGGATCCGTTCACCTTACTCAATCTTCCATTTTCGAATTATACACGCCTTGACCTGGACTTCAGGAGCTATTATGATTTCAATAGTTCCAATACACTCGTGGGTCGTCTGGCACTGGGCGTGGCGGTGCCCTACTGGAACTCAGAGGTTGTGCCTTTCGTGAAGCAGTTTTATGTAGGGGGTGCTAACTCCATCAGGGCTTATCCCATTCGAAAAGTGGGTCCGGGTGCCTATTTGTCTTATGTAGTGAATGAAGACGGCTTTGCTCAGCCTGTGCTGGAAGACCAGACCGGCGATCTGAAAATAGAATGGAATACAGAGTACAGGTTCGAAATCATCGGTGCGCTGAAAGGTGCGCTATTCTGCGATATCGGCAATGTGTGGACCCTGCAGGAAGACAGTTTCAGACCGGGCTCTCAGTTTAAATTCAACGAGTTCTTAGGGGAGTTTGCCATTGGTCCGGGCGCCGGCATACGGCTCGATCTCTCTTATTTCATCCTGCGCCTGGATGGAGCTTATCCCTTGCGCGATCCGGCCATCGATGGTCCCCTAGGCAAAGCACTTCGTGAAAATGAAGGTGTTATTTTTCCCGATAAAGTGGTCAACTGGAATTTCGCCATCGGTTATCCTTTCTGATATTCACAGGAAGGTCATTTCCTGCTCCACCGCAAGCTTTTTGTAGGCTGCGAGCGTTATCTTTACAAGATGCGTCATTGGATACTTGTTTGTTGCTTTATTACCCTGTTGGTCACCGCTGCAAAGGGTCAGAACTATATCCACGATCCACTTACTCAGGTAGTGCAGGATGGAAAAACCTTGCGCGACCCGTTTACAGGGGGATTCAACAATCCGCAATTCTGGCCGGTGCAACTCAATACCGACGGACTCACTGATTTGCTGGTATTCGACCGCAATGGTAACAAGGTGCTGCCTTATATCAATACCGGCAATGTAGGCAGTGACGCCTATAGGTACGATCCGCAATACGAAGGCTTTTTTCCACCTATGGAGCATTTTGTTGTCACCGCCGATTTCAACTGCGACGGATATGAGGACCTCTTCACCTCCTACGATGATGGATTGAGCGTATACAAGGCAGTGGTGGTGGATGGCAACGTAACCTATGAACTGGAAATAGAAAAACTGCAATACAGCGAAGCCGGATTTTCATTCGACCTGGCAGTGGGCATCATTGATATTCCTGGCATTGCCGATGTAAATGGCGATGGCGACCTCGATGTACTTTCCTTTAAACTCATAGGCGGCTTTGTCGATTACTTCGAAAATCAGGCAGTGGAGAACGGAAGCGACTGTGGTGCGCTGGAACTGGAGCATGTCAACAGCTGCTGGGGCGATTTTTATGAGTCCGGCGTGGCCAAGTCAGTAAAACTCGACAGTACCTGCTCTGAATCCCCGGCTGAGAGAAGTGGCATGCATGCGGGTTCTACCTTCATGATTTACGATGAAGAGGGTGATGGCGACATGGATATCGTACTCGGCGATTTGAGCTTCCAGAACCTCAACCGACTGCTGAATGGAGGCACCTCGGAATTGGCACATATCACGGCGCAGGATACGGCATTTCCCGGCTACAATGTCCCGGTAGATATTACCACTTTCCCCGCTCCATTTCTTTTTGATGCCGATAATGATGGCAACAAAGACATGCTGGTAGCACCCAACAAGGACGGATTCAGCCTGAATACCGACAACGTTTTATTCTATCAGAATATATCTATAGATGACACATATAATTTCTCTTATCAGCATGATACGCTCTTCACTGCGCAGATGATAGATGTGGGAACAGGAGCCAGACCCTTCTTCTTTGATCACAATAACGACGGACTATTGGATATGGTGGTGGGCAATTTCGGTTATTTCGAAGCCGGAGCCTTCAAAGGTCAGATGGCCTTGTATGAAAACACCGGCGATGCAGAGAACCCTGTGTTTACGCTTATTACGAGAGACTATGCCAACATGGGCATTTACGGGTTTCGTTCCTTGCATCCTGCTTTTGCTGATTTAGACGGCGATGGGGATACCGATATGCTCGTTGGAGAAGAAAATGGCTTTGTGCACTTTTTCAGAAACAATGCAGCCGCAGGAGAGAATGCCAATTTCGTGCTGGCAGGTCCGAACTATCAGGGCATAGACCCCGGGAAATTTTCTACACCGGCATTGTTCGATGTCAACGATGACGGACTCCTTGATCTGGTGATAGGGGAACAAAACGGTAATCTGAATTATTACGAAAATACTGGCACCGCAGCAGCACCCGTGTTCAGTCTGGTAACAGAAGCCTGGGGTGGGGTGGACGTAAGAGAGACAGGATTTCTGACAGGCCACAGTGCACCTTACATCTATCCACTAACCGATGGTTCTCTGGAATTATATGTAGGTTCCGAAAGCGGACGTATCTATAAGTATTATCCGGTGGATGCTACCACTACGTTGTTTCCATTGATCAGCAGTTTTTACAATGATATCGATGAAGGCACCAAAACAAGTGTAACGCTTGTTGATATTAGTGCGGATGGTATACCCGAGCTGATAACAGGCAATGACAGAGGCGGGGTTACGATGTACAGGGACAAGAACACGGTGGTAGCTATTGCTGCGGAATCCTACACGCCGGAACTGCGTATTTTCCCGAATCCCACATCAGGCACTATCTATGTCACTGCAGAAATACCTGTTGTTATGCATTATAATATTTTTGATATTACAGGAAGAAACATACAAGCCGGAACATTATCGCCGCTCATTTTGCAGCCCATTACTTTGCATTTTACTCAGTCCGGCTGGTATGTCCTCACCATAGCAAAAGAAAACGGCGAGAACTTGCTGGTTCAACCATTTATCAGGGAGTGAAATATTTATATTATTTAATATTGTTGACAGGAATGTCTGTAAGCGCAGTACAGGCACAGTACCAGATACTGACAGATGTTCCGGTGCAACACCCGGAAACCGATGGCTGGATGCAGTTCCCGTTCAGCGGAGGGTTTAATAATCCGCAATTTTCTTCGATTGATTTTTCAGGCGACGGGCTGCCTGACCTTTTTATATTCGACCGGAGTGGCAACACGGTAACTGTATTGGAACGCATCAGTGGACCGGATGCAGACCCCGTTTTTGGATTGTCAACGGCCTACGATTCGGGCATCCCGGCACTCAAGGACTGGGCAATGCTTTACGATTTCAATTGCGACAATCTCCCGGATTTATTCACCTATCTGTCGGGAAGTGCTGCAGTGTACCAGGCCGACATGGACGCTTCCGGCGTTAGCTTTTCTTTGTTGCTCGAAGAAATGACCTATACCACCAGTTTCGAAATTCCCATCTATACCAGTCGTACAGACCTGCCCGGTTTGGCAGATGTAGATGGCGACGGAGATATGGATGTACTGGCATTTTCCGTAACGGGATCGCAGATGCGGTGGTTCGAAAACAAGAGCAACGACCTCGGTTATGGTTGCGACAGCCTCATATTCGTAAAGGCTGACGATTGCTGGGGGAATATTTTTGAAGAAGAAAGCTGTGACGGTGCCATCCTGGGTGCGACTTGTCTGGGCATATCCGAAACAGCCGACGAACAGCGCCTGCATGTAGGAAGTACCATACTCGTTTTCGATCGCGATAAGGATGGCGATCAGGACCTGGTGCTGGGCGATGTCAGTTGCGATAATCTGGTGTACTATGAAAATGGCGGCAGCCCTTTAACGGCCAACATGGTGAGCAAGGACCCCGCATTTCCCGATAGCGATGTGCCGGCCATTATCACTGAATTCCCGGGTGCCTATCTGGTAGATATGGATTTAGATGGGGCGCTGGATTTATTGGTAGCACCCAATGATGACCAGTTGAGTGTGAACAGATATAATATTCTGGAATACGAAAATATGGCAGTTACAGATACCTTGCAATGGCAATACAAGGGCAACAATTATTTTACGGCCAATACCATTGACGTTGGAGAATACGCCAAACCTGTCTGGATGGATGTCGACGGCGATGGTTTGTTGGATATCGTAGTGGGTACCGGCAGCAGCTTTGAACCCGGCATGGATAAACGATACGGGTTATGGCTTTATACCAATATAGGCACAGCTACCGAACCCGCATTTGCACTAACAGATATGGATTATGCCGGCTGGTCGCTGTATGAAAAGCGCGACCTGGTGCCTGCAGCAGGTGACTGGGACAATGATGGCGATATCGACATGATATTGGGTCATTTCGATGGTACCTTGTCTTATATGGAGAATACAGCGGGTGCAGGAAATCCTGCAATATGGGCAGCTCCTATTCTGAATTTCTACGGTATTGATGTCGGACAGAATGCTGCACCCTGCATGTATGACGCTGACGGTAATGGCACGATGGATTTGATAGTGGGAGAGCAAAACGGCAACCTCAATTATTTCGAACATTCAGGCAGTGGTGTAACATTGATCAGTGAAAACTGGGGAGGCGTGGATGTGCGCACCACCGGCGATGTAGTGGGTTACAGTGTACCACGTCTGCTGCACAATGAAGCGGGCGTACTGGAACTGCTGGTGGGATGTGTGCATGGCAGTATTTATCGCTACACAGACATTACCGACAATTTCGATGGCACATTCAACCTCGCGGATTCCGCCTATCTCGGATACAACAGAGGGATGTTCTCCGCTGTAGACCTGGCAGATATTAACGGCGATGGTAAGATGGAATGGATGGCGGGTAACATAAGGGGAGGACTGGTATTGTTCAGGCCGGGAGAAGCAGTCGGAATAACAGATAATGCAGCTTTAGACAATTCCCTGCACCTTTATCCCAATCCGGTAGGCGACTATCTGCAAATTGATGGACCGCCGGGCGAAGGCGTGATTATTAACCTCAATGGTCAGGTGGTGAGGACCTTTTACCATGATGGCACTGCGGTAGCCGTAGGAGATTTAAGTCCGGGATTGTATTACCTTACCTTAACAGCAACCAGCGAGCGCTGGGTCGCCCCATTTGTGAAGCGATGAAAACCGATTTGCATGCTGAAGCCTTGCGCCAGCTTTTCCTCCATGCGCCCATTTCAAAAAGCTACAGTGGGATAGATTTGCACTACCAGGACGCGGTTGCCCGGGTAACCTGGCCCATCGACTCCGCTTTCTTGCACGGTGGTAATGCGTTGCACGGTTCTGCTATTATGCGTCTCCTCGATGATGCCGCCTATTTCACAGCAGCATTGTACAGTCCCGAATTTTTTATCGTTACTGTCCGGCTCGATGTGCGTTTCCACCTCCCTGCCACATCGGGACTACTCCATGCCATCGGCGAATGGAAGGGGAACGACCGACTGGGTTTCAACGCCGGGGCTGCTTTGTATGATGAGCAAAACCGAAAAGTTGCCAGCGCTAAAGGAGTATTCAGCATGACGCAGCAGCGATGGGAGCAATTTGCACAGTATCAGTGCGCTTTGCGCAGGTGAGCGTAATTATGTAATTTAGCCTTATAAAATAAAAGCAATGAGAACACTTATTTTTTCGCTACTGATTGGAGCAAGCTGGATGGCAACTGCAGCCACTGCAGATGGTGTTAAAGCCGAATTCGGTGACAACATGCAAATCGTTTTACCTGCCGACCAACCACTGCAAGCGGTATATACAATTGATATCAGCGGATTATTCAGCAATGAAGGTGCCGCCAATCAATTTTTTGGCATGTTCACCGAAAATGTCGTGCATTATGTAGTACACTTTGACGAAAACTATGTGGAAGTGCATTTACACAGCTACGCCGATCCGGCATGGACCATGACCCAATGGAATGACTATTTCGCAGCAAGGTCTGTGAAAATGAAGGCCGTATACGAAAGTCTGTAATGGCTCAGATGTCCCAGACATCCAGCTGATTGCGCAACTTATCAAGGAGGATCAATTCATCCTCCTTTTGTTTTAACTGCTCATTATCTGCCAGTGAAATAGCTACTCCATCTTCAGGAGCGCGCTCTTCAATAGTGATTTGAACAAATTTACCTTTCAGACTGCGGGGCAGAGGTACTTTGATGAAGTCCTCGTTTTTTTCAATAAAACGAAAGATTCGCATGTGTTACAAGTTAGGTTTACGAATAAAGGGTCCCCTAAATTACATGCAGAAATCAACATTACCAAGTTATCTTTATATTAACACTTCAGTATAACACAGAATGCCCCTAGTTTACGAATGTACGCCATTCAGCCAATGCTCCGCTGCTGTCTGGGAAATTGAAGAACCTCCGGAGTATTTTGAAGAAAAACTCATCTTCAATTCCTGGGAAAAGGACTATCTCCGGAACATCCGACATCCGGTCAGAAGAAGAAGCTGGCTCGCCAGCCGCTACCTCATAAAAATCCTTCTGAAAACAGATGCATTCGTGGAATTGCTGTTTGATATCAACGGAAAACCTTTCCTGGGAAATAAAAAGCAGCTGGTGACCATCTCCCATACCCAGCAGTTTGCCGCTGCTATGATTGCCGACGAATACGATATAGGCATAGATGTGGAGGCATTGCAGCGATCAGTGGAGCATGTAAGTCATAAGTTTCTCTCTGCAACAGAAAAACGAACATTGCCGGACGCGGTATCCAATGATACCTTACTGTTGTATTGGGGAGCTAAAGAGGTGATGTATAAAATACATGGAAGAAAACGTCTTGATTTTCGTGATCATATGCTGGTGCACCCATTTGAGAAAGCAGCCATCGGAGACATGAGTGGAATGATTACCAAAGACGGAGTTGCTTCTCCCTGTGTGATGTCGTATATCCAGACGCCCAGTTTCAGTCTTGTAATGGGTATGCGTCAGCCCACAGAAGTGTTACCACTTTAAATCATCCTCATTGATGGTAGGATCTATACTGGGAGGAGTAGGGGGCGTATCTTCCGGCTTAGGATCATCCAGCCGCTCGGCGTGCTCTTCTTTCTCTTCCTTGATTTCTTCTTCCTGCGGAGCTGATGCAGTAGGTGCTACATATGGGGGTGCTGTGTTCTTTTCGTTGCTGTCACCGGAGCGATAGTCGCCGGATTGCTCATCGCCATATTCATCATCGTAGCGGTGATTGAAAGCATCAAAATCAAAGTCAGGCATGCGTTCCTTAATGTAATCGATGGCGGTGCCCATTTCCTCCAGGAACTTATTGAAGTCCTCTTTGTACAGGAATATCTTATGCCTTTCATAGCCATCTCCTGTAGACCGTTTCTTACTCTCTGTGATGGTAAGGTAGTAATCGTTCGATTTCGTCGTCCTTACATCAAAAAAATAAGTCCTTCTTCTGCCTGCCCGAATTTTAGTTGAGAAGACATTTTCACTGCGATTTCTGTTATCGTGCTCCACTTGCCTGAAATTTATGACCGAAAGATATAAAAAAAGAATTTTCCAACCCCTGCCTACCTGTCATCTTTTGCGGCTGTTTCCAGCAACTCGGCATAAATCCCGCCTTTTAACAGCAATTCCTCGTGGGTACCCGATTCTGCAATGGTGTTGTTGTCCATCACCAGTATTTTGTCGTAATGCATCAGGCCGCTGATGCGGTGCGTGATGATGAGTGCAGTGCGGTCTTTCAGGTATTGCCGCATTTGTCCCAGTATCTGTTGTTCCGTATCGGCATCTACTGCCGAAAGACAGTCATCCAATATAATCACTGGTGCTTCTTTGATGAATGCCCGAGCAATGGAAATCCTTTGTTTTTGTCCGCCTGACAACGTCACACCGCGTTCCCCAACAAGGGTATCATACTGTTTGGGGAAATCGGTTATCTCCCTGTGGATATGCGCCATCGCAGCGTAGGTTTCCGGCGACTTTTCAGCATTGCCCACCAAGCCGAAGGCGATGTTGTTGCGCACGCTATCACCGAAGAGAAAAACATCTTGTGGTACATAGCTGATCTGCTCGCGCAAAGCTTCCAGAGGATAGTCCTGTATCGGCACATCGTCCACGCAAATGCTGCCGCTATCGGGATCGTAAAACCGAAGCAACAGCTCCGCAATGGTAGACTTACCTGCTCCCGTTCTGCCAATGAGCGCCACTTTTTCGCCCGGCATAACTGTAAAACTGACATCCCGAAGTGCCTGTACACCTGTATCTGGATAAGTAAAGGAAACACCTTCCATGCTGATCTTTCCCTCAAAAACGGGTGCCACGATCGCACCACCTGTTATTTCTGGTTGTGTTTGCAGAAACTCATTGATCCTGCGCTGGGAAACAGCTGCCCGCTGCACGATGGAAGCCACCCAACCGAGACTGGCAACCGGCCAGGTGAGCATGTTCACGTAAATGACAAATTCGGCAACGTTACCGGCACTTAGCTGTCCTTTCATGACCTCCCAGCCGCCGACAAAAATGGTGAGCAGTGTACTCAACCCGATGAGCAATACCATCAATGGCTGAAAGAGTGCGTCCACGCGGGCTAAATCCAGGGAGCGTTGCTTGTACTCTTCGCAGGCTGCTTCAAAATGTGCTTCCGTCGCCTGCTCCTGCGCATAGGCCTTAATGACCCTTATTCCGGAAAATGTCTCCTGCGCAGTAGATGTCAGGTGACTGAGTTGACGCTGTATGCGCTCACTGCGTTTTTCGATGAGGTTATTGACGTAGTAGATAGACAGGGATGAAACCGGTAATGGCAATAGCACATACAAGGTCAAAGTGACATTGACTTTCAGCATGGAACCAATAACCAGTACAAACAATACCAGCAGGTTCAGAAAATACATCACGGCTGGTCCGACATACTGCCGCACCCTGCCCACATCTTCTGCCACGCGACTCATCAGATCACCGGTGTTGTTGCGTTTGTAGAAAGCAGGAGTAAGGCGCTGGTAGTGGGCGTACAATTCATTCTTCTGGTCGTACTCCACATGCCGGCTCATGATGATGATGGTTTGCCGCATGAGAAACATGAACAAGCCCTTCAGTACTGCCAATGCCAGAAAAGTAACTGCAAAATAGACGAGTCCCTTGCGAATAGCTTCGCGCATCTCCGCCTCGGGAACAGTGCTGTCCGCTGCATTGTACGCTTCCAGGTTGCGCACCACCAGGTCGATGGCATTGCGTATCACCTGAGGCGACAGCACACCGAAAATATTGGATAAGGTGATGAATACCATACCCAGCAAGAGGTGCCATTTGTACTTGATGAAATATTTATTGACGGACCAGAGGTGCTGCACTGTGCAAAACTAACAGGTTGTGATGAACTATGGTGCATTCATTCTTCACTAATCGAAAGCAGGAAGTTATCTTTGCAGCGCAAATGATAAACCGTTCCTAATGTCTCATCAATCACTACAACCCGAAGCGGGCGATCTGTTTAGCGCTATGTCGCAGATGGATCACGAGCAAGTAGTTTTCTGCTCAGATGAAAAAACCGGCCTGAAAGCCATTATTGCTGTGCACAACACCGTACTCGGGCCTTCGCTCGGGGGCACGCGCTTCTGGTCTTACACTTCTGAAAAGGACGCCATCACCGATGTGCTGCGCCTTTCCAGAGGAATGACTTTCAAGTCTGCCATCAGTGGTCTCAACCTGGGTGGTGGAAAAGCAGTCATCATTGGTAATTCAGATCAACTTCGCAACCGCGAACCGCTGTTCAGGCGTTATGGTAAATTCGTCAACAGCCTGAACGGAAAATACATCACCGCAGAAGATGTGGGAACCTCTCCTGCAGATATAGAATTTATTTCCATGGAAACGAACTTTGTGGCCGGCAAACCGGAACAGGTAGGCGGCGGCGGAGATCCTTCACCGGTTACAGCCTACGGAACCTACCTCGGCATGAAAGCTGCTCAGCAGTTTGCCAGCGGTAACGACAGCCTCGCCGGAAAGAGAGTTATGGTGCAAGGTGCAGGACATGTTGGTTATTACCTTATTGGTCACCTGGTAAAGGAAGGTGCGCATGTCATGGTTTCCGATATTCATGCCGGCAGACTGGAACAGGTAGTGAAAGAATTTAACGCAGAGGTGGTATCACCCGACCAGGTGTACGATGCACCAATGGACATCTACGCACCCTGCGCATTGGGCGCAACGGTGAACGACGACAGCATCAACCGACTGCAGTGCAGCATCATAGCAGGAGCTGCTAACAACCAGCTGAAAGATGAAGTAACACACGGCAGAATGCTGATGGATAAGGGTATCGTTTATGCCCCCGACTTTCTGATTAATGCAGGCGGTGTAATCAACTGCTACGTGGAACTGGAAGGATATAACCGCGACCGCGCTTACCAGAAAGCGGAAGTGATCTACCAAAGCACATTGAATATTCTGGAACGTTCCCGCACAGATGGTACGACGCCCCAACAGGCTGCCATCCAGATTGCACAGGAGCGCATTGCGGCAGTAGCTGCCATGAATGCCGTACTTTAAGTTTTTTTGTTCATTGATTGATAGGTAATAGAAGATGCTGACCAGAAGAGGGATTCGAGTGAAAGTGATGCAGGTATTGTACATGTTGCTGCAGGATCCGGCGTGGGGAGATAAGCAGGCAGAGCAACTGTTGCACAACAACATTCGCCAGACATACCGGGCCTATTTGTATGTCTTGCAGCTCTTGTCGAGATTATCCATGCAGGTAGATGATGAAAACGATCGCCGCAAAAGCAAGTATATTCCTACCGATGAAGACCGCGATTTCAACATCGTTTTCTTTAACAATCCCTGCACAGAATACCTGAGAACATCCGAAACGCTGCGGAAGGAATGGAAGCGGGAGGGACTCAGCACTACGGATGAGGACGAGCTGCTGCCTTCTATCTACAATGAGCTGAAATTATTTCCTCCGTATGCAGCATATATTGCCTCCACCGAGCATACCATCAAGGAACACCGCGATTTGCTGAGAGCCATTTGCAAACAATTCCTGCCGCAAAATGAAGCTTTCGACCAGTTCATGGAGGATATGATTCCCACCTGGTCGGACGATGAACAGGTGGTACTGGCCAAGGTGGATGAGACATTGCGGAAATTACCTCCGGAATCTTTCAAAGAACAAGAGCTCTACCAGGCAGAAGTGGGTGTGGAAGAAAGAGATTTCGCCAAAACACTGCTCATGAAATGCCTGGAAGACCAGGGGCGCTTCGACCAGATGATAGAGGCCAAATTGAAAAACTGGGAGCTGGACCGGGTTTCCCTGCTGGACCGTATCCTCATGAAAATGGCTTTGACAGAATTCCTGCATATACCTACAATACCTCTTAAGGTAACTATTAATGAATATCTGGAAATCAGCAAGTTATATAGCACCCCTAAGAGCCGTGAATTCATCAATGGCATATTAGATAACCTGATGATTGAATTGAAAAAAGAAGGTTCTATTGTGAAAACCGGAAGGGGATTAATTGAATAAGGTCTACTTTTGTACAGACGAAAAAACAGTACATCTAAAATGAAACGAATAAGCATTACCGTTATCCTTCTGACAATTTTAGTGGCATTGTCATCTTGTAAGGAAAAGAGTGAAAATGGTGGAATTTCCACCGACCTCATCCAGAATCCCAGCACTGCCGATGGTGAAGTGGATATGGAAAACATGCCGGTGATGACCTTTGACAAGGACATGTACGATTTCGGTGAAATTATCCAGGGCGAAAAGGTGACCTACAACTTTGCTTTCACCAATACCGGAAAGTCTAATCTGATTATCTCCTCCGCCAGGGCTTCCTGTGGTTGTACCGTTCCTTCCTGGCCCAAGGAGCCTATAGCACCGGGTGAAAGCTCGAATATTACCGTGCAATACAATAGCGAGGGGCGCAGCAACGCCTTCAATAAGGTAGTGACAATCACCGCCAATACTATTCCCAACGAAAACAGGATTACCATCAAAGGCGTGGTAATCGTTCCACAGCAATAACACAACCAATTATGATACAGTACGCAAGCATCTTTTTAATGGCTCCCCAGCAGGGTGGAGCTGAGTCAGGATCGGGATTTACCACCATAGGTTTCTTCATTCTGTTCTTCGTTATTCTCTACTTCTTCATGATCAGGCCCCAGACCAAAAAAGCCAAAGACCAGAAGAACTTCCTCAACGAGCTGAAATCAGGCGATAAGATTGTAACCGTTGGCGGTATTCATGGCAAAATCGTGAAAGTAGACGATGATACCTACCTCATTGAAGTGGATGCCAACACCAAACTGCGCATTGAGAAGTCCGTCGTATCGCTTGACTTTACCAAAGCGATGATGGACCGCAAAGGACAGCAGGGATCCTAATGCCTTATGAAGGACGGCACATCCATGCACAGGCCTTCCTTTAGCTTATCGGCACTGGTTTGCTTCTTTATAGCCACAGCTATCTGGCTAATCAGCTCGCTGAATGAGCGGTATACCTATCATATTGCCCTGCCGCTGATACTGGAGAGTCGCACGGGTTATGTCTGGACAGAACCGCCTCCTGCATACCTGGAGTTGCAACTGGAGGCCAGTGGGTGGAATCTTATCCGTATTTCCCTGTTGCGTCCTGTCATTCATTTTTCATCTGCCGAACTCAGCGACCAGAGTGTTCTGGATACGCATGTTTTTATGCGCCATATCCAAACGCAATTGCCGGGCGCTGCGGTGGTTGAAAACGCTAATCCTGCTTTTATACCCCTCCAAACGGAGGCTATGATGGAAAAGAAGGTACCTGTCTTGTTGGCTCTTGAGGTTCCCGATGGCTATCAATTATCGTCTGAGTATTTTCAGCTACGACCGGATTCCATCACCATTACAGGCCCTGCAGCAGAAGTGAGTACGATTACCAGTTGCGGTACAGAAAATCTCGTCATCCCGGCATCCGAAGGCATCCATGAAGGGAAAGCACCCCTTGTTTACCGAAAAGATTTACAATACTCTGCCATTGTGATTGCCTATAAAGTAGAGCTACTACCCATAGATACCGCACAGTGAAAAACAACACCCTACATTACGGCCTGACGGGCAATATCGGCAGTGGCAAAAGCACTGTTGCCGCATTGCTGGCTGTTTTAGGTGTGCCTGTTTACTACGCAGATGACCGTGCTAAAGCAATCTTGACCGAGGAAGCAGCTGTAAAGCAGGCTGTAACAGAACTGCTGGGCGCTGAAGCTTACAGGGAAGACGGCTCGCTGAATAAGACCTGGATTGCCGGTAAGGTTTTTCATGATAAGTCTTTACTCACAGCTTACAACCATATCATACATCCTGCCGTGCGTGCTGACGCCCAAAACTGGCAGACTGCACAATCGAACGCACCTTACACCATCCGGGAAGCGGCATTGCTCTTTGAAGCCGGGAGCTACCGGGAGTTGGACGGTATCATTTGCGTAACGGCACCGGAAGCGCTCCGCTTGTCGCGCGTCATGAACCGGGATGGAGTGACGGAGGCACAGGTAGTGGCACGCATGGCGCATCAATGGCCCGAAGCGGAGAAGGAAGTGCTATCGCAGTTTGTTATTGTCAATGACGGCCAGCAACCCCTTATCCCGCAGGTATGGCGCATACACCATGCACTCCTGCAACTTTATAGTCAGGGGAGTAAATGATACGAAAAACCTATGGTCGCTACCGGAGCAGCACCAATATTGGCAGCATAGGGAGCAATACCGGTGGCAAGGTGCATACCAAATTGCTTGTATTCCAGTCCGGTTTTTAAGGTAAGCGCCACATAAGCCTGTTCGGCCAGGTATAACGACGACCAGGGTAGAGTGCAGTCGCAATCATCAGCTTCGGTAACTGGCAGTCGGGCAGCTGCATTAATAGCTACGTACAAAATTGAAAAGGGCTTGTAGCCCATCTCCAGCCTTCCGTTGAAAGCATGTGCATAGCCATTGGTGCGTAATTCGCCGGCAGCATAGACACTGGTCCAGAATTTCTCAGTACCATGGGTGTAGGCTATTCCAGGGAAAAATCCGGCACTGTTGAATCCGGTAGCAGTTCCGTCGATGTAATTGAAGGAACCGGTATTCCATTCCACCAGCAGGGAAGCAGTGAAAGGACGCGATGCAGAAAGCCGATAATTCAAGCCCGTCTGGACATTACCCAGCGCATTCAGGCTCCCCCCGAAAGGCCTCGGAATAGTAGCAAGATGTGCTGCCAAGGGGTCTTCTGCATTTTCAGCACAAGCCGGATCATCGATGCCGTTTACAACCATGCGGTAGGGCACCCTTGCAAACGCTGTCATGCGCGCAGTAATACCGTAATCAACTGACAGCTGCAGCGAACGATCTGACACATTATAGCAGGTTGGATGTTCAAAGACATCACCGTCTGGATTAAAAGACTGATCGAAGGACAGGCTGCTGTAAGAAGCGAAAACTTTAGCTTCACCCTGCGCTAATGTCCATTCCTGCGCACTGGCAGCATTTATAATACAAAAGGCCAGCAAAGTAGGGATCCAATACTTCATGGCGTAAATCTACCTGATAGCAACAGCAGCGCAAAAAAATTATCAACTTTGCCCTATATGAAAACAGAAGGATTGTACCAGCTATTCAATTACTTGATTTTATTGGTGTTCCTGCTAGGGACGGTCTGGACCTGGGGTTTACTGCGCCTGCCAAAAGAGCAGCAACAGCAACTGGAGCGTCAGTTCGGAAGAAGCAAGACCCGGTTCAAATGGCTGTTTCTGATCGGACTGATACTCATCATCGCTTCGAGAATCATTCGCATGACCGCGCAGTAATCAGTTGACCGGCAGCTCGAAGGGCATTTCAATCGGAGCGAGATCAACCATATGGCATTTTTCACAGAACGAAGGCACCTCATTGCGATGCCATAATCGCCTGAATTCCAGATAGCCCGGGGTATTCAGACAATACATCAATCCGTCCTCGAATATATTGCCAAAGTTCAGTTCCTTCGGAAAGGGCTTCGCACAGCAAGGCGTCGCATAGCCATCCCAGCTGATATAGAAATGGCTCCAGGGCAGGTGGCACTTCTTGAACTCGTTCTTGCTCTGGGTATCCCACATGGTCAGCTTGACATTGCCCACCGCATCCGCCGCTTCTTTAGCTCGCTTTACTTCCTGAATGAATGCGTCAGTGTGAAAGAAATCGTAATAATCTATGGAATGCGCTGTAACTGCTGCGACATTGAACGGAGTGATATTGACGTCGCTTACGCCCAGCTCTGAAGCTATCTGCACCACTTCAGCCATGGTGTGGTAATTCTCCTTGATAGCTACGAAGTTGAACATCACATCCGCGCGTTTATCCCGGCAGATGCGCACAATCTCCTTTACATTGTTATAGAAAATCTGAAAGTCACTCCGCAACCGTACATCTTCATACACGGTTCCTACTCCGTCCATACTGATTTGCAGGGTGTCGAGCTGATCGGCAATTTTTTCCACCATTTCAATGGTTCCCGGCAAATGGGCATTGATGGAGATGGTGGTGATGATGCCTTTGTTCTTCGAACGGATGTAGGCGAGTGCTTCCGGCAGCTGCTTGTACATCAGTGTTTCGCCTAAGCCGGTCAGTCCGATGGAATCGACATAAGGATAAGCCTCGTCCACCACCTTCTTCAGCATGTTGATGTCCATGAAGCCTTTGGCCATTTCTTCGCCGTACTGGTATTCTCTGGGACAGGTAATGCACTTCAGGTTGCAATGATTGGTTACTTCCAACATAATGGAGGAGGGGTGTGCCACCCTCGGGCTGCGTATCATCTGCAGGTACCAGCCGTGTAACTTATTGGTGCTGTAGCGAATAAGATTCCACCCACCGGGAAGGCTCTGCAGGCGCCTTATTGCTTTCTTTACTCTGCGTTTATTCCAACCGAATGCCATAGGCTGCAAAGGTACGAAAGCGCGCAATAGCGATTTCAACGTAAACTGTAGTGTAAGGGCAAAAAAAAACCGCCTGCAGAACAGGCGGGTTGGGGTTTCAATGATATGGTCAAATAACCATCAGAAGCGGCGACGATCACCGTAGCCACCGCCACCACCGCGATTGTTATCACGTGGCTGCGATTCCTTAACGACGATGGTTCTACCATCCATCTCGGTGTCGTTTAAGCCATCGATGGCATTGCGTGCTTCATCATCATTTGGCATTTCAACGAATCCAAAACCTTTTGACCGGTTTTCGATTTTGTCGTAAATGATCTTGGCTGAGCTTACCTCGCCAAATTGCTCGAAACGGGTACGCAGAGTATCCTCGTTCGTGTTGTAAGAAAGTTTTGCTACAAAAATGTTCATAAAAAAAATGGATTAAAATGAGATCCGGTTTTCAGGAAGGTTCCGTGTTGTATGAACAGGATACACATCCAGACTCCTTAGCTCAAAAATTATACACAAAGATACAGATATTTACAATTCCAAACGACCGGGGCGATTAATTGCCGATAATTTCTAACAAAATCGTCATTTTTTATCCCCAGGCACCGATAATGGCTCCTGCTATGGCGCAGAAAAAAACCTGATAAAGGGCATCTATCAACCAAAGCATCAACGATTTGCGCTGATAGAAGTAATTGATGGCCAGAGTGGTGGCAGAAAAGAATAGGCCAATCATAAGTCCTGTTTTAAGCCCCAGCTCCAGATTGCCGTCAGCGCCGTAAATGGCCTGCTGCAGGATAGCATTCCCCAAAGCCATGATAATCATCATAACAAGACTGCCGCCCATCACCAAGGGCATATTAGCCTGGCGGAGGTATTCATCGGTGAATCCCAGCTCATTCTGCCAGCGCTTGGCAAACATGACAGGACTGTACCAGATGGCACCCAATGCAAAACTTGCCACACCTGCGACAAGCACTGCTAAGTAATTGATGTGATTAAAATCCATGGTGGTTGTATTGATAGGTTAAAAAACAAGGAACATGTTTAAGGCACTACGGTGATGAATGGTGTAACCACGATATCGCTGTATTGACCGGCGCGATCGCGAATGAATACCTGGAATTGCACCTGTTCTTCCGATGCATCCGGGTCCACCAGTATGGTGCGGTCCAGCACTACCCGCAGTACACCCTGAATAGCTACCGAACTGCCTTCAGGAGCCAGCATCGGGACAAAAAAGTCTTCCACAGTAAATATCCGGGTGTCGACCACGAAGAGAGAATTGCTGTCGGGATTGCTGAAACCCAGGTCGCCATTACCATCCTGATAGAATAGTTCCAGCACAATGGAGTCTTCAAATGCAGTCACTACCTGCGGCGAAATAGAACGCACTTCAATACTGGGAATATGGCTGATGGGGTCGTTGACTACCGGCGCATCTTCTTTACAGGAGGACAATGCCAGTCCTGTCAGGATGAAAATGTATATGTTTCGCAGCTGCCTCATTCCACATAAAATGAAAACAGGGTGATCCAGTACAATGGTGAACCCTGGTTAGGAATTTCTGTCGGTTGGTCATGGTCGGCATCCTTGACGTAAAAGCGGAGAAAATAAAAGGTCTCCGGGTCATAATCGCCGGTATTAAATGTAAAGTGCTGGTAATAGGGAATCGGTATCAATGGATCCCAGTAAAGTGGTCCCATAAATGGCGTAGCTGCAGGCTCCACTTCCATGTCGTACTCCACCGGATCTGTAAAGAAGAAGGGTTCTTTGGATATGCGGGCTTTGTTGTAAGTCAGGTTGTAACTCGGCATGAAGGTGCCGAATTCATCTGTATCGTAAACGCCAAACCAAATCTCTACTTCCGTATCGGGTGGCAACGCTATGGGCGACATAAGGTCTGCCCGGTTCTCGTCCAGTCGGATGCCACTGGTATCGTTTTCATAGGCTAAAAAACCATAGGTCACAGGTTGATAATTGGGAAGGATAGGGGAGATACCCATCACATCCGGCGCACCGTCCAGAATCCACTGCGTGATTTTTGCGCGTTCATGCGGGTACAATGTGTCGTAGAGAGGCATCCTTCCAAGAATTTCATCGTCAGTAGTGATGCGCTCATGCAGCCAGGACAGCGCAGTATCACCCGGAACAACGCGATAGGTAAAGGTTCCTGCCAGATCGTTCTTTACTACCGGGGCGTACAACAAGGTGTTGTAACTGCTCTGTATGGTGCGGAAATCTGGTTCAAAGTTGCCATCGTGACAACCGGGAACGGCACATGTCGGCTTTAGGATATAGGTATGCAAACCCAGGAAACTCGATGAGTCGATTTCAATAGTCTCCAGCACTTCCTCTGAAAAGGTGAGGGTATCAAACGGATTGAACGGCAAGTCGGGTTCGTTGCGCACCACCTCCTTTTTGCACGATACCGCCACAAGCAAAGAAACTATAGTTAATATATAAATTCTTTTCATGATTGATGTTTAGGTAAATGCCCCCTCCAGCACGTTGCCCGGCAGCAGGAAAGGAGGAATACTATCCTTGAATCCGAGAATATGCGCAATGGTGGGTACTACATCGATGGATTCACCCACCGGATCATCATCGTCACCAATGGTAATACCCTGGTTCACGACACCTGCCGGTCCTGCGATAAGGCAGAATATATCCCTGGAATTCTCATCGCTGGTATGATCGTAAGCAAATAAGCCATTGGCATCGAGGATAGAGTTGGGCTCGGCATTGCGACCGTGTTCCGGCACGCAAATCATGATGGTATCATTGGCCAGCTCCGGATGACTTTGAATCTTGTCCCATAACCAGCCGATACCATAATCTGCCTTGTGCAATAATCCCATATAACTGCTGAAGTCGCTGTGGCAAATATCCAGGTTGGTTGTATTGATAACCGTCAACTCCGGTGTAAAGTGATCCAGCACCTTCCATGCCGCTGCTACGTTGATGAGGTCGCCGGTCAGTTGCTCAAAACCGACACCCGGCGGCAACGGATACTCCACAGGTATGGAACCATTCAGAATATTGATAATGAATTCCTGTATAGCGGCATTATCGGAGGCAGTGTTGACTACTCCCGGAATATCAGTGACGGACCGGTCGAAATGCTGGTCGAGAAAAGTCCTTAAAGTTTGTAGTCTGGTGAGTTCTTCCGGATGCAGGGTATTGATGGTGCTGAAATAGTCGTAACCTACCGCGCCGAAAGTAGTGAGCGGACTCATGAAATTGGCACCATACATGGCACCGTAATCGGGATGGCGGCTGTAATTCAAAGCAGGATAGGGGCCTAAATCCAAAGACAACCACCAGGCGTTCATGGCATTCCTGGCGGGCTCTGAATGTTTGCGGTAGTATTCGAATACGGTGGGAAATTCAGGATTGATATTCAGGTTCAGACTGGTTTCCGTATACTGCCCGGTCAACACCACCGAATGACCATTGAAATGACCTGTCGGGCCTTCGGCATAGCGCATGTGCTTATACAGCGTGCCCTTGGTACTCAGGGGCGTGGGCAGTACTGGATCCCACGGACTGTAAACCAGCGATGATGCAGGAGGCGCGCCTGTCAGCATGTTGTTCATGACATTTCCGCCCGGTCCTGCGCCCTGGCTCAGCAAATAGCGCTGCTGCACACTCTCCTGGTTGCGGATACCTCCGCCAAAAACCACCAGCACAACATGGTTAGCGAGTCTGGTTCCCGAGGCTGCAAACAATCGGCCGGAGGGCAGGATATAAGGTACGCCTATTATCCCCGCCGCAGCCAAACCTGCCTTTTTGATGAAAGTTCTTCTTTTCATTAATAGAACTGGTATTCGTTACTTAAAAGGAAGGCGCGGTACACATCTACCGCCGACATTTCCGTATCGCTTTCAATCAGCTCCCGCAATCCATAGGCTTCGTATTCTGTAGGATAACGCAAATAGAACCGCAGATAGGTAGTGGTAATGAACTCTGACACATCAGAACGCATAGCCACATCATCGGGAATATTGATCAATACCAGTGGGTCTTCGAGCATAGCATTGATGATCATTTCGTTGACCAGACCCTTATCGCCGATAGATTGCCGGTACAAAACCAGGTTATCGAGAATATTCGATGGTATGCTGGAGAAATACAGATTGCTGTATACACTGGAAATGAACTGCAAAGGGGTTTTTAAACGGTCCTTTTCCAACGCATTTTCATAGATGGCAACAGTATCTACCTGATAGATGATATTGTCGTACACCACCTGCTGTATGATTTCCTTCTTGCAGGAAAACAAGCCGGTCAGTACCAGCAGACATACTATGCCAATTTTAGAAACCCGCATATTCTTCACTTTGTAGGATCAATCGTTTGACTTCGTTGAAGTGATTGCTTTCCATCATCATATTGGTATATAAATTCATTTCATATGAATCCGGGTCGCGTGCCAGCAAAGTTGTGAAGGCTTCAAAAACCTGGCCCTGGTAGAATTCCGGATGGGTGGTGGCAATGGCAATAAAATCTTCCTTGGAGGAGCCATCTATCAGAAACAACTGACTGGAGGCTCCGTCTACCATGCGTATGCCATCGTCCAGCTCCTCATCGGTCGGTGCGCGACCAAACAGGTTTTCGAAACAGGCAATCACAAAGTTGAGCGTACCCATGTTCACCTCATCATAAAAGGCATTGTAGATAAACCTAGCCATGTACTCGTCTATCCCGATAGTACCATTGTACAAATCGACGGGAGCTGTCAGCAGTTGCTGCAATTTATAGATTTCATATTCCCAGAACGGATTGGTCAACGTATCTCCGCCGAGGTTATTCAGTTCTATAAAATACTCATATAATTCAATCTTATAAATGACAGTAATGCTGTCTACATCCACCAGCATCTTTTGATTGGTGAGCACATTGATGTTCTTGTAGTACTCATAGCTTTCCATCATCTGCTCAATCAACACACCGCGTGCTTCTTCAGTAATACCATTATCCCGCAGAAAATCACGATCAGCTGCCAGTTCACCCTCGGTGGGCGCCCGACCATATAAATCAATATAGATGTTGTTGAGGTAATTGTTGAGTTGTAACGTGCTGACGTTATTGTTTTCAGGCGGCGTATTGTTGTCTATGATGAGGTTTTCATGGACAATACTGTCCTTTTCACAACCGCTGCTCCATACTGCTGCAAACGCCAGTAGCAAAAGGACATAGTATTGCTGAAAAATGATAGGTTGCCGCATGCCTGTGTTTTCATTAGACGCCTAAAGCTGCCAAAGGTTACCCTAATGGCAATATGAAAATAGGTAATTACCCCTAATAATCCAATTGCCTTTAACGTATCTTTGCCGGCTGTTATTGAAGAATTATGGGTTTACAATGTGGAATAGTAGGATTGCCCAATGTAGGGAAATCGACTTTGTTTAATGCACTCAGCAACGCCAAAGCACAGGCGGCCAATTTCCCCTTCTGTACGATTGAACCGAATGTAGGAGTCGTTACGGTACCGGATCAACGCTTGAACAAGCTCGCAGAACTGGTTCAACCTCAAAACCTTGTACCTACCAATGTGGAGTTTGTAGACATCGCCGGATTGGTGAAGGGCGCGAGCAAAGGCGAAGGTCTGGGCAATAAATTCCTGGCAAATATCCGCGAAACAGATGCCATCATTCACGTGGTGCGCTGCTTCGAGAACGATAATATCGTACACGTCGATGGCAGCGTCAACCCGGTACGCGACAAGGAAATCATTGACTTTGAGCTGCAACTGAAAGACCTCGAAACCCTTGAAACCAGAATCAGCAAGCAGGTACGTGCTGCCAATACCGGAGATAAAGAAGCTAAAAAAGCTGTTGAGCTGATGCAGGCCTGCAAGGCGCAACTCGAAAAAGGCAAAAGCGTGAGAAGCCTGGCCACAGATGAAGAAACCCGTAAAGCCATCGATGCATTGTTCCTGCTCACCTCCAAGCCTGTAATCTACGTGGCCAATGTGGAAGAGTCTGCAGTCCTGACCGGCAATCAGCATGTAGAAGCATTAAAAGCCGCTGTGGCCGACGAAAACGCAGAAGTAATAGTTGTTTCAGCTGCCATCGAAGCGGAAATCGCTCAACTGGAGACCTTCGAAGACCGGCAGATGTTTCTGGAAGAAATCGGACTGGAGGAGTCCGGACTCAACCGCCTCATCCATGCCGCTTACCATATCCTTGACCTCATAACCTACTTTACTGCCGGGGAGAAAGAAGTGCGTGCCTGGACCATCCACAGAGGATTCAAGGCACCGCAGGCTGCAGGTGTCATCCACACCGATTTTGAAAAAGGATTTATCCGTGCAGAGGTGATTGCCTACAACGACTACATCCAGTACGGTTCAGAAGCCGCTTGCCGCGAAGCCGGAAAGCTGCGCGTGGAAGGGAAGGAGTACATCGTGCACGACGGCGATGTGATGCACTTCCGTTTCAATGTGTAACTGCTACACCTGCAACACCCCGGTAGAGAAAGCCTTTTCAATGGGCGCCTGATTGGCTGCTTCAATGCCCATGCTGATCCATTTACGGGTGTCCAGCGGATCGATAATCGCATCTATCCACAAGCGGGCAGCACCATAATACGGACTCATCTGCTCATTGTATTTAGCGGTGGTAGCGTCCAGCATTTCCTGCTCCTGCTCGGGCGTTATTTCCTTGCCTCTGGCTTTCAGCGACCCCACTTCAATCTGTACCAATGTCTTCGCAGCCTGTGCGCCACCCATTACGGCAATACGCGCATTCGGCCAGGCCACAATGGTACGTGGGTCATAGGCTTTGCCGCACATGGCATAATTACCGGCGCCAAAACTATTGCCCATTATAATAGTGAACTTGGGCACCACTGAATTGCTCACCGCGTTGACCATCTTGGCACCGTCTTTAATGATACCGCCGTTCTCACTCTTGCTGCCGACCATGAAGCCGGTGACATCCTGCAAAAAAACCAGCGGTATCTTCTTTTGGTTGCAGTTCATGATAAAACGGGCAGCCTTATCAGCACTGTCGCTGTAAATGACACCACCAAACTGCAATTCACCCTTAGCGTTTTTTACCATCTTACGCTGATTGGCGACAATACCCACCGCCCATCCGTCTATGCGACCATAGCCACAAATAATGGTTTTACCATATTCCTGCTTGTATTCTTCGAACTCCGAATCATCCACCAGTCTTGCAATCACTTCTGCCGTGTCGTAAGGCTTGGTAACATCTTCCGGCATAATGCCATAAATCTCTTGTTGGTCCAGGCGTGGAAGGGCAGGAGCCACCCTGTCAAATCCAGCCGATGCCGTAGCACCCAGCTTATCCATAATCTGCCTGATTTTCTGCAGACAATCGGCGTCGTCTTCTGCAGCATAATCGCAAATGCCCGACAGCTCTGTAGTAGTAGATGCACCACCCAGGGTTTCGGCATCGATATCTTCGCCAATAGCCGCCTTCACCAGATAAGGTCCAGCTAAAAATATACTTCCCGTTTTCTTAACGATAATAGCTTCATCACTCATGATGGGTAAATAAGCACCACCTGCCACGCAGCTTCCCATAATGGCTGCAATCTGCGTAATACCCATACTGCTCATCACGGCATTATTCCGAAAAATTCGACCGAAGTTCTCCTTGTCGGGAAATATCTCATCCTGCATCGGAAGAAAGACACCGGCACTATCCACGAGGTAAATAATGGGTAACCTGTTTTCAATGGCAATTTCCTGCGCCCGCAAATTCTTCTTGCCGGTAATAGGGAACCAGGCACCCGCCTTTACCGTCGCATCATTGGCGACAACAATGCACTGTCTGCCCGACACATAACCCATCACCACAACTACACCTCCCGAAGGACAACCGCCTTGCTCAGCATACATTTCGTAGCCCGCAAAAGCACCTATCTCAATGCGTTCACTACCGGGATCGAGCAAGTGGTCAATCCGCTCGCGGGCTGTCATCTTACCTTTGGCATGTTGCTTATCGGCGGCCTTTTTTCCACCGCCTTCCATCACTACACTCAGTCGCTGCTCCATCTTGGAAACGAGTAGCTTCAATGCATCTTCATTCTTATTGAATACTAAATCCATAATTTTTCTGATTGCTACAAAAATAGAATAAAACAAAGCGAATGGTCCTGCTAAAAACGTTCTTATTTATTTAACTTTGCTGCGGGCAAGTCTTATACGACCAGCTCCTGCTGAATCCCCCAGGTCCTGACCGAAGCAAGGGTAGGTGGTTGTAGCGGTGCGATGTAAGTAACTTGCCCATTTTTTTTATCCCCCTTTTGTAACTTAGCCACAACCCAATAAAAATCATATTATGAAATTCTTTATCGATACCGCTAACCTCGACGAAATCCGCGAAGCAGCAGCACTCGGCATCCTCGATGGCGTAACTACCAACCCTTCCCTCATGGCCAAAGTAGGCGTGTCCGGCGAAGAAAACATCCGCAACCACTACAAGGCTATCTGTGAAATCGTCGATGGCGATATCAGTGCAGAAGTGATTTCCACCGATTTCGACGGTATCATTCGCGAAGGGAAAGAACTGGCAGCCCTGCATCCCAATATCGTGGTGAAAGTTCCTATGATCAAAGAGGGCGTAAAGGCCATCCGCTGGTTCACCGATAACGGTATCAAAACCAACTGTACACTGGTGTTCAGCGCCGGTCAGGCCATTTTGGCTGCCAAAGCGGGAGCTACCTACCTGTCGCCTTTTATCGGACGCATCGATGACATGTCGTGGGATGGTATTGACCTCATCCGCCAGATTGTGCACATCTACCAGGTGTACGGATATGAAACAGAAGTGCTCGCGGCCAGCATCCGCAACTCCCTGCACATTGTGAAGTGCGCAGAAGCCGGTGCCGATGTGGTTACTTGCCCGCTGAGCTCCATCATGGGACTGTTCAAACATCCGCTTACCGACATCGGTCTGGCTCAATTCCTCGCCGATCACAAGAAAGCGAACGGATAAGCACCCATTTTCCTTTTTTCTGGCAGCACAGCGCTATCTGCCGGCCATCCACATGGGTCCGGCTGTACGCTATTAGTCCTTGCTGCGCTGTGGGCTAACCGCTGCCATCCGGGCTGAAAAGTGGCGTAGACAGCTTCGGCGGTCCGCGGCTTTTTTTGTCCTAATCCATTAGATTTGATGTATGAATCTACGACGTGTATACCTGCTTATCGTGGTGTGCAGCGCTCTTTTCACAGGGTGCAGTCAACCCGAAGCAGACTCCTCCGAACCCAATGTTACTATGAATCCTTACGAACCCCAGGCTTATGTGCGGCTGACCCATCCCGAATGGAGCCGCAATGCCACCATTTACGAAGTCAATATTCGCCAGTATACCCCTGAAGGTACCTTTCAGGCTTTTCGCGCCCACCTGCCGCGCTTAAAAGCCATGGGCATAGATATTTTGTGGATCATGCCCATTCACCCCATTGGTGAGTTGAACAGGAAAGGAAGTCTGGGCAGCTACTACGCAGTGAAAGATTATTATGGTGTCAATCCCGAAATGGGCACTTTAGACGACTTCAAAGCCCTGCTGCAAGAGGCACACGACATGGGCATGTACGTCATTATTGACTGGGTGGCCAACCATTCGGCATGGGACAATCCGCTCGCCACAGAGCACCCTGAATGGTATACCCACGATGCCGATGGCAACTTTCAGCCAACACCCTGGTACGACTGGGAAGATATCATTGATTTCGATTACAACCACCCGGGCATCCGCGAGTATATGACCAAAGCGATGCGCTACTGGGTAGAAGAGGTGGGCATTGACGGGTACCGCTGCGATGTGGCAGGCTTCATCCCTGTAGATTTCTGGAATAACGTAAGGGCAGAACTGGCTGCCATCAAGCCGGTATTCATGCTGGCAGAATGGGAATCGAGAGACCTGCATGCCCGTGCCTTCGATATGACCTATGCCTGGTCGCTATGGGATATCTTGCATAATATCTGCACCAAGGGAGGCAGTCCGCTACAGCTGGAACGCTACATGTCCCACGATGTGAATTCCTTTCCCTACGATGCCTATCGCATGACCTTTACAGACAACCACGACAAGAACAGCTGGGAAGGCAATATGTACAGCAACTTTGGCGATGGTCTGGAAGCAGCCATCGTTCTGTGCGCTACAGTGAATGGCATGCCGCTGGTGTACAGCGGACAGGAAGCAGGCCTCAACCGCTCCCTCGCTTTTTTTGAAAAGGATCTGATCGACTGGAGCAAACTTCCGATGGAGGAGATGTACAGTCAATTGTTCGATTTGAAACACCGCAACCGGGCGCTCTGGAACGGACGTTATGGCGGGGAGATGATACGTATAGTCACCGACCAACCCAAAGAGGTGGTGGCCTTCAGCCGTGAACAGGGAAACGACAGAGTTATTACGCTCATCAATTTCAGTGATTATACCCTGGAAGTGCAATTGAAAGAAGGCTTTACAGCCGGCACTTATACAGCGCTATTCACAGGCGAAAACATCGAATTGATGACCAACAAGGCGTATGCATTACCTGCCTGGGGCTATGCGGTTTACCATCAGACAAGTGGGAAATAAAAAAGGGGCCGAAGCCCCTTATTTTTATAATCCGATATAGCTTTCTTCGATGATGAAATCCATCATCTTCTTAAAGTTATAGCCGTTCTGGTTGAAGTTTTCCAACTGACGGTCAGCGCCGGTACCGTTCTCCAGTATCCATTTAATGCCTTCCACCTGTTCCCGGCTTCCAAGTGGATCCAGTACATCGTCCACCAGATCCAGCACTTCCAGTATCAGGTCTTTGGTAGGCACCTCTTCCTGTTTACCGAAGTCTATCAGCTTGCCTTCTATACCGAAACGGGCAGCGCGCCATTTGTTTTCGTTGATGAGCGCCTTATCATAATTCCGCCATCCGATATTGCTTTTCATGAGCTTGTAGATCTTCACAGTAAGTGCCTGCATGAGCGCAGCCAGTGCTATGGTTTCATCGGCGCGCATGGTAACATCGCAGATCCGGAATTCAATGGTATTATAATAAGGGTGTGCACGCAGGTCCCACCAGATTTTCTTTCCGTTATCGATGCAATTGGTCTTCACCAGCATCGCCAGGAAGCTGTCGAAGTGGCTCGCATCATGGAAGGTATCGGGCAAGCCTGTTCTTGGAAACTTATCGAAAACCTTGGTGCGAAAGCTTTTGAAACCGGTGTTTCTGCCTTCCCAGAAAGGACTGCTGGTACTCAGTGCAAAAATATGCGGTAAGAAATAGCGCAGTGAGTTCATCATAAACACCGCCACATCACGCGAGGGCATGCCAATATGCACGTGCAGTCCAAAGATGAGGTTACTGCGGGCAGCATCCTGCATCTCGTTGATGATTTCCTCGTAGCGCGGGTGATTGGTGATAAGCTGCTCTTCCCATTGCGCAAAGGGGTGGGTTCCTGCACCGGCAATCTTGAGGTTGTCCTTATCGGCAAGGTCTGCCACCATGCGGCGCAGCTTGAACAGCTCGTACCGCGCTTCGGTGATATCCTTACAGATTTTTGTGGCCACCTCCACCACGCTCTGGTGCATTTCGGCCTTAATCTGTTCGCCGGTAGCTTCCCCCTTATCAATGATGCTGTGGCGGCGATGCGCCAGATCACGGGTAACGGGGTCAATAATCTGGAATTCTTCCTCTATGCCCAGGGTGAACTGCGAGTAATCAATCATATAGCTCTACTGATTTGCTTTTGCAGCGCTAAATATAGGGAGGGATTCGGCATTATGGGGAAATCCGTAAACTGAATTTTTAATAAAGGTACCCCAGGTGAGATTTACTACACCGGGCTTGTGATTCAGCGCCTTCTCGATAGCCATATCAGCTGCATTTTTTACAATCCAGGCGAAGTTCTCTTCTCCTACACTGAGGCGTTCTGCATCCGGTGCCGGATTGCAAAAGTCAATAGCATAGGGAATGCCGTCGCGCACAGCCCATTCCACCGTATTCAGGTCATAGCCCAGCGCCTGATTCACAGCGATGGTCAATACCCTTAATTGCTCCAGCAGCTCATCGGATGCTTTCGGACCATCCCAGGTATACCTTAAATGGTGCGGATTACGCGGTTCGTAGTACATGATATGCACCCGGTCACCTGCCAGATAATAGCAACGGAAGTAGAAATCGAATTTGATTTCTTCCTGCAGCATCATCACATCGGTACCGCTGTCTTTGTACACTTCAAAGAATTGTTCCAGGCTGGTAATCTGACTCACACCTCTCCATCCGCCACCATCGTGGGGTTTCATGTAGGCAGGCAGACCTGTATAGTTGAAAATCGCCTGCCAGTCGAGCGGGTACTTGAGGTTGCGAAATGAAGACTCCTTGGTATTCTCCGGCATATCATGAGAAGGCAGCAATACCGATTTGGGAACCGGAATGCCTACTTTTTCCGCCAGTGCGTTGTTGAAGAATTTCTCATCAGCACTCCACCAGAAAGGGTTGTTCATCACATAGGTACCGCTCATGGCAGCATTCTTCAAATAAGCGCGATAGAAAGGTGCATCGTGAGAAATCCTGTCAAGGATTACTGCGTATTCAGTGGGTTCGCTCTGCATCACCTTGTCAATGCTTACGAATTCGGCAGTGACACCGGCTACATTGCGGCTATTGATTTCGTTGACGAAGGCAGTAGGGAAACTGTCTTCCATACCGAACAAAATGCCAATTTTCTTTGATTCCATTTGGTTAACTTTTATTGATTGAAGGGGGAAATTCAGATTGTTTCTTTAGCTTTTTCCATATCCAGCAGCGAGAGGAAGTAGGGGAATTGTTGTCTCCAGCAAGGCCAGTCGTGCTTTTCACCGGGTTTCACATCGAGCAGGTGCGGAACGTGCTTGGTGCCTAATACATGTGCCATCTTGTAGTTGGAGTCGAGACACATATCGTATTCTGCGGAACCCAGAAAAATCTGACTCTTCCACAGCCATGGATCTTGTAAATCATTGATGAAATCAACCGGGTTATTGTAGTACACATCATCGTTATATACGCCGTCCATCTGGTCCCGGATGTCAAACTTGGCGGCCATAGAAAAGATAGCTGCCGTAACATTGGGATGGCGAAGCCCGAAATTCATCGCATGGTAACCGCCGAAGCTGCAGCCTGCTGTTCCTATTCTGGAGAAGCCGGTTTCTTCTTTCATGCGGGGGTATAATTCTTCCATGAGCATCCTGTCGTACAGCATATGGTTTTTAACCCTGTATTCAGGAGCTGCATCCTTATTGTACCAGCTGTGTTTATCGATACTGTCCGGACAGTATACCTTCACCATGCCGTTATCAATGAACCAACCGATGGCTTCTATCAGCTTAAAATCTTTGTTCTCATTATGCATGCCCATAGAGGTAGGGAACAGAATGATGGGGAAGCCTCCCGTACCAAACGTCAGCATTTCGATATTTAGCCCGAGAATGGGAGAATGCCAACTGTGTTTTTCTTCGTTATAATTGCTCAAGTTGCGGTTTTTAGGAGTCGCAAAGGTAATTACAAAAGAAGGAATCCATATGGTGATTTTTGTCCTGTGCTGCCTATGCTACTGCCTGCAAAGCATGGGTTATTGGCATGGACAGTGTGTAAAACAAAACAGCGGGGGAAACGGATATTCTGATGGGAGAAGTTTAGTTTTGTAACATTGAAGATGGTACCGTGAGGAGAAAGCTACAACTGGATGTAAGAACGGAAAAGATCAGGTCTTCCTATCTGTCGCGCGAAGTGCAACTCACCATTATTCTGCCTCCTGAATACGGCAGTAAACCTTATCCTGTTTTATGGCTTAATGACGGTCAGGATTTACCTTCCTTATCTATGGAGGACACACTGCTGCGCCTCTACCGGAGAAAATCCATTCAGGATTGTGTGGTAGTTGGGATTCATGCCAATGAAAAACGGCTGCAGGAATACGGTACCATGGAAATGGCCGATTACAATAACCACGGCGCCAAGGCAGGTCTTTTTGCCGAATGTCTCATTCAGGAAATCATACCTTATATACGCAGTACCTATAATGTGTCCAAGGAGCTATCCAAGAATGTAATTGCGGGCTTTTCGCTCGGCGGACTTAGTGCCCTTGACATTGCCTGGAATTACCCGGAATACTTCGGCAAAGTAGGGGTGTTCTCCGGCTCGCTCTGGTGGCGGAAAAAAGCGTACTCCAAAGGCTACCGCGATGACCAGGATCGCATCATCCACCATGTAATCCGCAAATCAGCCAAACGGGAAGGACTCCAGTTTTGGCTGGAAGCTGGTACAGATGATGAAAAGGGCGACAGAAACCACAATGGTGTCATAGATGCCATTGACGACACCGTCGATCTCATCAGAGAACTTAAAGAGAAAGGATACGACGACGACGATATCCGCTTCGTACTGGTAAGGGGAGGAGAGCACAACCAGACCACCTGGGGGGAAGTGATGCCTCATTTTCTGCGATGGGCATTCGCTGCCAAAACGGTGGTGACAGGTTAACTGCCTTTCTTCAATTCCTGGATGCGCGTCAGCACCTGCTCACTTTCGTCCGTAAGTTTTGCATACAGCTTGATATCTCCGGAACGCTGGGCATCTCTTGCCTTCTCCAGTAATGCGCGGTATTCCTTTTCGAGCGCCGAGGCGGGGTCTTTCTTAAATAAGTTGAACATACCGATGGAACAATGCATTTCGGAGCTTGTTCACCATTATATTAAAAGACGCATTTTTGTGGCGTGATACGAGGAATCTGGATAGTAACCCGTCGGCTGCATGTGCAGGGAATGACCTTGTTTCCATTTGTATTGGTGCAAAAGCGCCAATTGATACGCCATCCGTCCTTTATGCGGCACGAAAAAATCCACCTCCAACAACAACTGGAGCTGGGCATTTTGCCTTTTCACCTGCTGTACCTGCTTTGCTACACCATCAACCGTTTACGAAGAATGCCGCATAACACCGCCTACCGACAGATTATCTTTGAACAGGAGGCGTATGATTTCGATACTACCCCCGGTTATCTCCACTTCAGAAAGCCTTATGCCTGGTGGAAGTACCGTGAGTCCATTTTTGGCTAATACACAACAATTGCACTTATACATTGCAGTAATTCAACCAATTACCACCTTTCATTAAAGCATTTACAATCAGCCTGCGCAATTATTAACATCGAGGTAGGTACAAATTATTGATGCTTTCCTATCTTCGCAGGCTTAATAATTACAACAATGATTGAATCTAGTAAATGGACGATGCCTTTTGAGGTCAATCCTGCTTATAGCAAGAAGGTAGCTTATTTCAGTATGGAATTCGCTGTAGCTCAGGCACTTAAGATCTATTCCGGCGGACTGGGATTTCTAGCCGGTTCCCACATGAGGAGCGCCTATGAACTGAAACAAAACCTCTTCGGAATCGGAATGCTGTGGCGATACGGCTATTACGATCAAATCAGAGATGAAGAAGGTATGATGGCTGTGCAATTTCAAAAGAAACTGTACACCTATTTGCAACAGACAGATATTGAATTCACCTTACAAATTGATAATGAAACAGTTAAGGTAAAGGTGTATTATCTCTCTCCCGATATCTTCCATTCGGCTCCGCTTTTCCTGATGACCACCGATTTCCCTGAAAACAGTGAAAAAGCGCGTGCTTATTGCCATCGATTATACGATAATTACCCCCAGCACCGGGTAGCTCAACAAATACTGCTCGGTATCGGTGGCGGTAAGATTGTAGAAGCATTGGGCGGTGTGGATACCTACCACCTGAATGAAGGGCATGGGCTGCCGCTGGCTTTCCACCTGTTCGAACAGTACAAAAGCACAGACGAAGTGCGTAAAAGACTGGTTTTCACGACCCATACGCCGGAGAAAGCCGGTAATGAAGAACAGGACATCGACTTTCTGCACAACATGGGCTTCTTCAATGGTGTGCCACTGGAAATAGTGAAAGAAATCACCCACACCGAAAACAATACGCTTTCCTTCACACCTGCCACATTAAATCTGAGCAGACTGTCCAACGCTGTTTCCAAGTTGCACGGTGATGTATCCAATGAAATGTGGGCGCACATTAATGACCGTTGCCCCATCATATCAATTACGAATGCACAGAATAAGCATTTCTGGGCTGACCATGAACTGGAACAGGCTAATCAGCAGGACGATGACCATGATTTGGTGACCCTGAAGAAGGAAATGAAAGCCGAGTTGTTCGAAATTGTGGCCAATCAGACTGGTAAAATATTCCGTCCCGACGTGCTGACTATTGTATGGGCCAGGCGTTTTGCCTCCTACAAGCGCGCTGATCTGGTGTTGCGCGACAAGGAGCGTTTCCTGAAAATGGTCAACAATACCAAATATCCGGTGCAAATCATCTGGGCAGGCAAGCCTTACCCAATGGACTATGGTTCTGTGAATACCTTTAATGAAATCATCACTTTCAACAGAGGTCGTGCGAACTGTGCCACCCTGGTGGGTTATGAGATTATGCTGTCCCGTCAGCTGAAGCGCGGTTCCGATGTGTGGTTGAATACACCCAGAAGACCGCATGAAGCATCCGGCACATCCGGTATGACCGCAGCTATGAACGGCTCTGTGAATGTCTCCATCAACGATGGCTGGATTCCGGAGTTTGCGCGCCACGGAGAAAATGCATTTGTTACGCCAACTGCAGATCATACCACCATGGATATTGAGTCTATCGATAACTTCGACCACGAGAACATCATGTCAGTACTGGAAAACGAAGTGATCCCTGCTTACTACGATAATCCGTCCAAATGGGTAGAAATAATGAAAAACAGCATGCGCGATGTAGTTCCTTATTTCGATTCCAACAGGATGGCAGATGAGTACTATCAGAAACTGTACAATTCTGAATACGATGCCTCCAAGAGAATAATGGTGCAACCCGCAGCCAAAGAAGTGGGAGCCAGCTAAGACTGATTCGAAGCCTGTCGGGCAATAGCCGCTTGAAGTCCGGCCGACATTTTAAAGAATGTTTGCCGGACTTCTTCCATCATGACCTCATCAAAAAGGGGTATCAGTTCTTCCCAGCGCTCATAGGCCCCCTGCGGAAATCTGAAGCTTTGCTCCAGCGGACCCGCTTCAATCTTGACAGTATACTTTTCCGCCCAGCTGAATACGCTGATTTTATAGGCCTTATGGGGGATGGTTCCAATAATTCTCATACCAGTTCCTTTAATTGTCGTTCTATATGGTGTAAAATATGCTCAACCGCAGGACAGATCTCGGCGTTAATAATAGTGAGATCAGCAATATCCGCCAACCCGCTTCGACCTGTATGCGGATAATCCGCGCAGGAAGCAGGTCGCACCTCATAAATCGTGCAGTGGTTGTTGTTTGCCAGAAAGGGGCAGGGCTGTGTATAGAACACCCACTCATCGTCTTCATCCAGCATCAGGTAATTGGCCGCAAACTGGTGCTCCGGCATGTTCAAATGTTGCGCAATTCGTTCAATATCCTCCTCCAGAATGATGGGACTGTACCCCTTGCAACATTGGGCGCATTCCAGACAATTGGTAGCAGCAAATACCTCCCTATGCGCTCGCTGACTGATATTGTCAGCCTTCTCGGTCTCCAACTGCGCTAAGTGGTAAAAGATTTTTTCTGCCTTCATTTTCCTTATAATATTGATAATCAATTACTTGTAAAATTTATTCAGCCATAGGTTAATTGAATATTAAGAATATACGCTCTTATGTTAACTGTATATTAATTAATTTGAAACTAATTCTTATCTTTGACGTTCAATAAGTATGAAACCGTTCAAATGTAATGATATGAAAAAAGTAATTCTTTCCATCGCTATCTTACCATTAACCATGTTAATGACATCATATGCTTTTGCACAGGTACCAGAACGATGTACGGTAGAACGGATAAACGAGGAGCTATTTGAGGTATCGTTATTCTATGAAGATGGTAACCTTATGGAAAAGGGGCTCATGATAGATGGTGTATTTACCGGCCAATGGTTGCGGTATAATGAGATAGGAGTCTTAATAGCCGAAGCCAATTTTCAGAATGGAGCGAAAGATGGCGTTTGGAGGATTTTTAATAACGACGGTCAGATAATCTATGAAATGGAATATAGCAGGGATGTGAGAATAATGGCTCGTAGTTTTGATGATAGTGGCACACTGGTGTCCTATAGAACGAATTGATTTTTTTTACACTGAATTATAAGCCTGCGACCATAATTGGTTGCAGGCTTTTTTATTTTTGTTGCATGTCAAAATTGCACCGGCACTTATTGCTTGTATTCATGCTTGTTACATGCATTTCCAGGGCCCAGGAGGTTCCCGGATTTGAAATTTATCTGCTGGAGTTGCAGTTTCCGCCCTATGGCAACGGGCTGTATTCAGCTCCGGTCAATATTTCTCAGCACATCGGTTATGACAATCAGCCTTCTTTTTCGCCCAAGGGTGACCAGATTATCTTTACCTCCATGCGCGATGGTCAGCAGACAGACATCTATCGGTACACCCTGGTATCTAAAAAGCTGGAACAAATAACATTCAGCACAACCAGCGAATACTCGCCCATGTTCGACGAGGATGGCAAGCGTTTCACAGTTGTCCGGGTGGAGCAGGACGGCGCCCAGCGCTTATGGCAAATTCCTGTTGGTAAATCGAAAGGAAAACTGCTCATGCGCGATGTGTACGATGTGGGCTACTATGCACCGCTCCGGGACAATCAATACGCATGCTTTATTTTACCGGAGCCGTTTAGCCTCAGGATATTTAATAAAAGGGAGCAGCGTCCGCTTGTGATAGATAGAAATATTGGTCGCAGTATGCAGCCTGTACCGGGTGCGCCTGCTTTTGTGTACCTGGTAAAAACAGATTCCAGTAGCTGGACCATCAAGGAGTACAATTACGAGACTAAAAAATTTACACAAATCACCACCATTGAGCCGGGCCCTGAAGACTTCTGTTTTGATCCCAACGGCATGTTGTACATGGCACGTGGCAGCTCCCTGTATTATTTCGATTACCTCCGCAGCCGCCAGTGGTATTTATTTGCAGATTTGGCTGCATTCGGAATTACTGATATTTACCGCATAGCTTTCAGTCCTGATGGGCAGCATATGGCAATTGTGGTAGCAGAGCAGTAGTTTTGGGCATGAGTAAAATTCTTTTCGCAACTGATTTGGGAGATGCCGGTGAAAGTGCATTCTCTTTTTTATTACCGCTTGCCGACGCTCTGAGAGCTAAAATCTGGTTATTGCATGTGGAGCATATTCCGGCGACAGAAATACAGGTGAGCGGAGGGATGCTGGAAGAAGTGATGCAACACCGCCATAAGGCAGCACTGGAAGGATTGTACCAGCTTAAAATGGAGATAGCGGAATACGCCTTTCAAAACAATACCATTATTGAATCCGATCATATTCTCAGTTCAGGTTTGGTGGCGGAAGAAATTGTGCACGCTGCCGATAACCTGCATCCCGATTTTATTGTAGTGGGAGCAGGCATGAACAAAGGGTTTCCGGCATTTATTTCCGGAGATATAGCCACAACACTTATAAAAAAATCGCATACTACCTTATTGATAGTACCGCAAAAAGAG
>ERZ888423.182-NODE-182-length-68130-cov-23.726302_pt1 | contig 68130 bp, 56 predicted proteins | sample MGYA00520523_ERZ888423 | MGnify/ENA primary metagenome ERZ888423 (study PRJEB32303, sample SAMEA104408611) | aquatic metagenome | biome: Brackish water; feature: Pelagic; material: water | place: Baltic Sea | collected 2014-06-08T10:24:00 | depth 30,27 m ... | reverse complement strand
TGGTAATATAAATGGGGGCAATTTCCCTTATTACAAGCATGGACATTAGGCAAATGAAGACATTAGCGCAACAGGATCACGCTGGCCATGCGACCGGTCTCACCATCACGTCGATAGGAGTAGAAGCGTTCTGAATCACGATAAGTACAAAAACCCCCTCCGAAGATGTTGGTGACTCCGAGCGCATCCAATCGGATACGGGCCAGCGCGTATAAGTCGCAAAAATAATGCTCAGGCCGAACGGGGTTAGGTACAAAGCATTGAGTAACAGAGGGCACAGCGGAGGGTCGGGCCGCGGCTAAAAACCCCTCGCGAACGTCAGGCCCCACTTCAAAAGCGGCAGGGCCTATCGCCGGGCCCAACCACGCCAGCAACTCATCCGTATTTGTGTTCATCGCGCTAACGGTAGTCTCCAGCACACCTGCCAGCAGACCGCGCCAGCCGGCATGTGCCGCAGCAACAACATCACCGGAAGCTGAGCACAGCAGCACCGGCAGACAGTCTGCAGTCAACACAGCGCAGGCCACACCTTGACTGCGGCTCCACTGAGCGTCTGCTGAGGGATAATATCCACCCTGCCCCGCTTGCACTACAACCGTGCCATGCACCTGTGATAGCCAGGAAAGCTCAACATCCGCGGGCAATGCGGTAGCAAGAATATTGCGGTTTTCCGCGACAGAGCTGTTGGCATCGCCCACATGGTGGGCAAGATTAAGGCCCTCGTAAGGGGCGGCACTGCAACCTCCCAATCGGGTCGTACAGAGCGCTACGACACTGGACGGGGCAGGCCAGTCAGGCTCAATAAAGGGTGGTGTCACGAGCAAGAGGCAGATCTTCCTGTTCCAGCACGGCGATTAGACCGAGGATGTCATCCGGCAACGGGCACTCAAACTCCACCCATTCATTGGTACTTGGATGTATGAATCCTAGTGTGCGCGCGTGCAGCGCCTGTCGCGAGAAGCTGCGTAAAGCATCAATAAGCCTGTCAGATGCGCCTTTGGGGATACGAGGACGTCCGCCATACGTCGGATCACCTATCAGGGGATAGCGGCGATGCGCCATGTGCACACGAATCTGGTGCGTTCGGCCGGTCTCCAGATTCACCGTAATACGGCTGTGATGACCAAAGCGCTGCGCCAAACGATAATGGGTTATGGCAGGTTTGCCCCCCGCAACCAGGACCGCCATTTTCTTGCGCTGTCGCGGATGGCGACCCATGGGCGCATCCACTGTACCTCCACCCGTCATCGCGCCGATGCACAGCGCACAATACTCTCGCTTGACGGTGCGCGCCTGTAACTGCTCAACCAGACGGTGATGGGCGGACAGGGTTCTAGCAACAACCAGGATACCAGAGGTTTCCATATCCAAACGATGCACGATGCCCGCCCGAGGTAACAGGGCAAGTTCGGGGGCATGGGCCAACAATGCGTTGACCAGCGTCCCCTCTGCATGACCTGCAGCGGGATGCACCACGAGTCCCGCAGGTTTATTGACTACCAGAATGGTGTCGTCTTCATACACAATGTCCAAGGGTATGTCCTGAGCCTGCCAACCGACTACCGCCTCTAATTCAGTATCAATGCGCAGATCAGCGCCACCGATTACTTTATCCCGCGGACGGCACTGCTGACCATCAACCAATAATGCCCCTTTTTTAATCCATTCTTGCAGGCGAGAACGAGAATACTGGGAAAAAAGCTCGGCCGCAGCCTGATCCAACCTGCTGCCGTGCATGCCCTGCGGCACACTCGCCTGCAGCTTCACCCTATCATTCATAACAATTCCTGTTTATGCGCCAGCCAGCCTGTGGTTAAATACCACAGCAATGCATCTCGCGCTGTGTGTCATTTTAGCATGCTCGCGCAAGCCTCTTAGGTGGAAATATGAAATACATTCTCGTCCTGTTATTCAGCCTGGCCCTTTTCGGCTGCTCGAGCAACGATGAATTACCTGATATCGCCGCCGATGCGGGTGAGCAGCAAATTTACGATGACGCTCAGCGCTACCTGCGCGGCGACAACTACGACCTTGCTGTCCGGAGCTTTCAACTTCTGGAAGCGCGCTACCCGTTTGGGAAGTACGCCGAACAGGCTCAACTGGAAATTATTTACGCACATTACAGTGCCTACGAACATGAGGCGGCGGTAGAGGCGGCAGATCGCTTTATCCGATTGCACCCACAGCACCCCAATGTCGATTATGCGTATTATATGAAAGGCCTAGCAGCCTACACTGGCAACGAAGACATTTTTGCCCGCTTCCTACCCACCGACCCCACCACTCGTGATACCAGCCAGGCCAAAGAGGCCTTTGCCGAGTTTGCACAACTGCTCGCCAGATTCCCAAATAGCCCGTATGCCGCAGACGCGGAGGCACGCATGATTGCCTTGCGAAACTTGCTAGCCCGTCACGAAATTATCGTCGCTAATTACTATCTGAGACGGGGTGCCTTCTTGGCCGCTGTCAATCGGGGCAGATTTGTCGTGGAGAATTTTCAGCACACCCCTGCGGTAGATGATGGACTGGCCATCATGGCGCAGGGCTATATCTATCTTGGAATGGATGATCTCGCTGAAGAGTCAATCAAGGTCTTGGCTGCAAACTTCCCCAACTACCCCGCCATTGGTAAAGATGGTCAGTTCATTAGTGATTACACCATGCGAGGTGTGCAACGTTCCTGGATAAACCAGGCTTCATTGGGTTTGCTTGATCCGCCCCAGCCGCCGCAGTTCGATCACCGTCCGAAGATTTAATCCGGCACAGCCCACGGCGTTACACTAGTCGCCGAGACGCCAGCCGGATGTAATGGGGTACCGTCGGTCACGCCCGAAGCCTCGCCGCGTAATCCGCACTCCGATAGGCGCCTGACGGCGTTTGTATTCGTTGATATCCACCAGACGAAGTACTCGCAGTACCTGTTCACGGTCCAGACCTGTGGCGATGATCGCCTCCGCACTGTAATCCTCCTCTACATACAAGGCCAGAATGCGATCCAAAATATCGTAGGGAGGAAGACTGTCCTCGTCTTTCTGGTCCGGAGCCAACTCCGCAGAAGGCGGTCGATCGATGACACGCTGTGGAATACAAGGTCCCAGGGAGTTCCGGTAACGACACAGATCGAACACCAAGGTCTTGGGTACATCTTTGAGCACGTCAAACCCTCCGGCCATATCACCATAAAGTGTTGAATAGCCGACCGCCATCTCACTTTTGTTCCCTGTTGTAAGCACTAAAGCACCTCTTTTATTGGAGATAGACATCAGTAGCACACCGCGACAGCGGGCCTGAATATTTTCTTCGGTAGTGTCGGGCTCGGTATCGTTGAACTCTTGCGCCAGACTATCCACAAATGCTTCGTAAATCGGCTCTATAGAAATCACCTTGTATTTAACACCGAGTGTTTTTGCCTGCTCAGCTGCGTCCTCTAGGCTCATCTGCGAGGTGTACCGAAAGGGCATCATCACGGCTGCTACCCGCTCTGCACCGAGCGCCTCGACAGCCACAGCGAGCGTAAGAGCAGAGTCTATACCGCCGGATAAACCCAAAATCACACCGGGAAATCGGTTTTTGTTAACGTAATCACGAACACCCAGCGTCAAAGCCTGCCAAGTGGCTTCCAATTCATCCAGTGGGGGATGGAGGTCAGGGCCGGCAATCTCGACGGTACTGCCACCGAAATCCAATTGCAGCCAGTACGCGCCTTCCTCAAACTGTGGCGCAGCTGCTGCGACAACCCCATCGGCGGTTACCGCAAAAGAGCCCCCGTCAAACACCAGCTCATCCTGACCCCCCACCTGATTCACATAGACGATCGGAATACCGGCTTGCCTAGCACTTGAGCCCACAGTTTCCCAACGCTCGGCACGCTTACCCTGATGAAAGGGCGAGGAGTTTATGTTCAACAACAACTGCGCGCCGGCATCAGCTGCCTGGCAGGCAGGAGATCCCTCCCAAATATCCTCACAAATACTCAAACCCACCACCACACCTTCAATACTGACGACACATGGCTGGTCACCCGGACTAAAATAGCGCTTTTCGTCAAAAACCTGATAATTAGGCAAACTCTGCTTGCGGTACTGAGCCACTATTTCACCGCGGTGCAGGACTCCGGCGACATTGTAGAGAATACCGTCTTCGCACAGCGGATAACCTATCACCACATGTGCTCTGCCAGTCATGGAGGCACATAGAGTATTGAGGGCCTGATCAACCCTCTGTGCGATACTTGGGCGCAGCAGTAAATCCTCTGGAGGATAACCGCTCAATGTTAATTCAGGGCACACAACGACAGGCGCTTCATGTATTTTTTCAGCTAGGGTTATAGCGTCGATAACTTTCTGTGTGTTCCCTTCAAAATCACCCACTAAGGTGTTCATCTGGGCCATCAGGATATTCAAGATACTCATGGAACTCTCAGGCGGTGACAATATGAGGCCCGTATTGTCCGGAAAAGCGGTGCCTATAGCCAGTCCCTCGTTGAAACAATCCTGTTACACTAACCCTCAATCTCAATGACAGAAGCAGTAACAGGCCAGCGCACGGTGAATCGCCCAGCCCTACTTACCCAACCTGAAGTCCACTCGCAGAGCTATCAAAACCTAGCACTGTTTCGCGTTTATGTGGCCTATCGTTCGATACTTTCCATCGTATTACTGATTATGCTGGTCAGTCCCGACACCCGCGTTTTGGTGGGCTCGCTTAACCCTAATCTCTATACAACGGCAGCATTGGTCTATCTGGCCACTAACATTCCTCTAGTAGGCGCTCTGTCTACACGCCGTAATGCAAACCAGACGCTGATGTTATTGGTCTTTCTGGTGGATATTATCGCCATCACCTTATTGGCGGACACTAGCGGTGGAATGACCAGCGGCCTACCCGTATTACTGGTGATTACGGTCGCCGCCAGCGCGGTACTTATTTCGAATCGAAAGCTCGCCATATTGGTTGCAGCTATTAGTGTTCTCGCTATTTTACTCGATACGACTTGGTTGATACTGCGGGACGTCCTCGACATCGGTTCACTTTTTCCTGCGGGACTATTGGGGCTGCTTGTTTTTGGAGTGGCGCTTATGGTCCAGACAATCGCCCACCGTCTAGGTCGGGCCGAAGAGTTGGCACGCAACCGTGCCAGCGACCTTTATAATCTACAGCGACTCAATGAACAAATAGTGCAGCATATGCAAACAGGTATCCTGTTGGTCAATAACGAGGGCCTTGTACGAGTCATGAATAAGTCCGCTACGCGGTTACTCACACCAGAGAGACAGATAACAGAACCACAAAGAGAGCAGCTGGAAGACTACTGTGTGCAGTTGGCGCACCAGTTCACGCAGTGGAAACACTCTGGCATTCATCGGGCTACGCCATTCACCGTCACAGAGGGGGGGAACCCAGTGATTGCCAACTTCCAAAAATTGCAGCCCCATGTCAACCACGAGTCCCTTGTTTTCGTGGAAGACTATACACCTGTGACCCAGTACGCACAGTCGCTGAAGCTCAACTCTCTGGGTCGGTTGACAGCCAGTATCGCCCACGAAATTCGCAACCCGCTTGGCGCCATCAGTCACGCCGCCCAATTACTGCAGGAATCACCCGATCTTATACCCTCTGACAACCGCATGGCGGATATCATTCAACACCACAGCGAACGCGTTAACCGGATTGTTGAAAGCGTCATGCAAATTTCGCGTCGCGAGCCTCCCAAACCGGAGCAACTATTGCTGGCATCCTGGCTAAGTGAGTTCGTTCGCGAATATCTCAATGCCTTGAACCGACCCGCGGAAGTCACCATCGATTGTGACTATAAGGAATTGCTCATCGACTTCGACCCCGAGAATTTACAACGTGTCTTTACTAACTTACTGGATAATGCGCTGCGCCACAGCAAACAGGAAACAGGAAAAGAAACGGCGCGCATTCATATTGATATTGACTCCACCCTTCACCAGTACCAGATTAATATGATTGATAATGGTAGTGGCGTAGCCTTCGCCGATCGGGCTAAACTCTTTGAGCCTTTCTTCACCACAATGTCTGAAGGCAGCGGTATGGGCCTGTATCTTTGCAAGGAGCTGTGTGAAATCAATAATGCGGATCTCGATTATCGACCGACTGGAAAAGGTGAAAGCTGCTTCCGTATCTCTATCAATCAACGAGCTCTTTAAATGGAAACCCAAAGCGTTTTAATCGTGGATGATGAACCTGATATCAGAGAGTTACTGGATATCACACTAAGCCGTATGGGCCTTCAAACCCATAACGCGGCCACACTTGAGGAAGCCAAAGAACTTGTTGCACGGGTGCAGCCAGACCTGTGCCTAACCGACATGCGTCTGCCCGACGGCAACGGCATCAGCCTGGTACAGTATATCCAACAGGAATTTCCTCACATTCCCGTTGCTATGATTACCGCCCACGGCAGCGTGGAGACAGCCATCTCTGCGCTCAAGGCAGGGGCTTTCGATTTTATTAGCAAGCCTGTCGAACTGGAAAATTTACGCAGACTGGTCAGCTCAGCCCTGCAATTGCAGGCCGACACTAGTCAGGCGCAGGATGCGCTGGATCAAGGGATGATCGGCAGCGCCCCCGTTATCCAAACTCTGCGCCAGCAAATATCCAGACTTGCTCGCAGCCAGGCGCCGGTGCATATCCATGGTGAGTCCGGCAGTGGCAAGGAGGTTGTGGCACGTCTAATTCACAATAACGGCCCACGAGCCACCGGCGCTTTTGTTGCTGTTAACTGTGGCGCGATTCCGCCGGAACTCATGGAGAGCGAGTTATTTGGGCATGTTAAAGGGAGTTTCACCGGTGCCAGTCAAGATAAGGTAGGTCTCTTTCAAGAAGCCTCTGGCGGCACTTTGTTCCTCGATGAGGTCGCTGATCTGCCCCTCGCTATGCAGGTCAAGTTACTGCGCGCAATACAGGAGAAGAAAGTACGCCCGGTGGGCGCAAGCGAAGAACAGCACACGGATATCCGCCTACTTAGCGCGACCCACAAAGACCTGGCCAATGAGGTCGAAACCGGAAAGTTCCGACAAGATCTTTACTACCGTATAAATGTCATCGACGTAAGAGTACCCAGTCTACGCGAGCGGCTAGAGGACGTCCCCGCACTGACCAAAAATATTCTAACTCGCATTGGCGCAGAACACGGTACGGCCGAAGCTCGCCTAGAAAATTCTGCTGTAAACGCACTGAACAATTACACGTTTCCCGGCAACGTGCGCGAACTGGAAAACATACTAGAGCGCGCTCTCGCGTTTTCCGAGGGCGATAGTATTACCGCCGATGATCTTCAGTTTTCCAGTGCCACGACAAGAGATCCTGCCTCCCCACAAGATGAAAACAGTGAGCGAAGTGACAAAGCGCACGAGAGCCATGATGCCTATGGCGACCTCGAAGGCTATCTGGAAGATATAGAGCGGGAGATGATCAGCCGGGCACTGGAAAAGTGCCGCTGGAACAAGACCGAGACCGCGAAAATGCTGGGGATAAGTTTTAGAAGCCTGCGATATAGACAAAAAAAACTAGGATTGGATAATTAATCTGCCTTACCAGCATAAGGGTGTAGGTCCATCGCCCGTTGCCGACTTGATTCCCAACGAGTTTAGACTCAGGGTCCCGCAAAGACGGTCTTCAACCTGACTGAGTTGAGGCACAGCATATAGCGTGTAGCCATATTTACTTGTCGTAAGATCGATAAGGTAGACCCTGCTCTCTGCCAGCACAGAAACCTCTTCCCCGTCAGGGCCAATGGCATAAGGACTAGTCAAAAAATCTAAACTCGAAAGGGTCTCGGCATACTGCTTGTGGTCGATGAAATATTGCTCCTGTCTAATCACAACGTCCAGTAATTCAGCCACACCCAAACTACGCCGAGTATTGATGAGCTGTCGCTGATACGAGGGTAATGTCAGAACCAGTAATGTTGATACTATTGAGACCACAATGATGAGTTCAATCAGAGTGAAACCTTTATATCCCATGCTACTCATCGGTTTGCGCCAGTGCGCCTATAAGGGATCAATGCCGGGCTCCCGCCAATAGGTCCGATATAACGTCCTCGCATGACTGGGCAATAGTGTGCTGATATCGGGCACGCCATCGCCATCCATAGCATACCAATCGATGCCCTCGCCTGGCAGGGCAATAACATCGCCTACCGGCACCGCGCGTACAGCAACGCCTTGGACTACATGAGCACTACCACGCCGCGTCCTACTACCATCGACACGCACATCAACTTCAAAAATCGCTGCATCAAAACTGCGACTGCTCGCCACTGTGGCCTGTGACTCCCTCATAGGAAAATCTTGCCATAACAACGGATCTTGTCTGGTGATGCGATAATCGATCTCGTAACCTTCAGATGTTGAAGCCGACACAGGTACCGGCAGAAGTCGGAACTCGCAATCAAGAATCTTCGGGTCCAGTGGGCAATTTGAATGCGCCACCTCTGCATCGAGCAAGAAGTTATCGGGGCTTTGTGACAACTCATCGGCAATAGCCTCGGCTTTATGAAAGGCCTCCTCCAAAAACTGATCATTACCAGCCATCCGCAATTGCAGCAAGGCAGTGTGCATCGCCGTCGTCGAAATAACCGCCAGCATCAGCATAAACACCAGGGCGAGTATCAGTACAGTCCCATGACTTGTCTTAATCGCGGTTTTCGGATGGATCTTCATGGCTCTGCCATTTCAACCTAAAGGTTTGATCCAATTTCTAAGGAGAATTGATGAACTGATGACGCGCCTTAAGTAGAAATCGTGCCGGGGCGGCAGAATTTTCTGCCCCAGTGCATACGATTTTTGATCTTTATACCCCGGAATCATACTAATACTGCGCAGCAAGATATAAATTTTCGCCACAACGGCATGCTGCATTTCATCGCCGGTAGGAGCTGACTTATACTGGTTTGGAACCCCATCGGCGTCAGTATCAATACCAAACTCGAACTGCAGATCTTCTACCCCCTCTACTAGGCACCGTGAAGTCATCTTGTCGCCAGCAAGTGTTTCCATACAGAGTGTCGGAATGGCGTCGCCCTGAGAATCAGATTCAGAATACCTGCGGATAAAGAAAATTCTGGATACCGCCTCCCAGTAGCTAAGTGAAGGCACTGCTATAGAGGGATCAAGCAAATCGATAGGACGCAGCTTTTCCCACTGAGCCGAACCACCTAACGCCAATCGGAAATACCAGACTTCACCAGTAGACGCGGTAAGGCCATCAGCGACAACTCCACGACGCAAGCTGGCCTCACCGGCCGTGCGCTTGATCACCAACAGGTCTGTATTTAGCTGTATAGCTGCATTATCTAGACAGGTAAATGCTGTAGAGTTTTGGGAAACAGGTACAGAATTCCCAGGATAATCGTTTACGAAATCCAATGCGTTTTCTGCATCCAGAGCCCAATTCTGATGACTACAATCCCCGCCCACTGACACTGGGACAACTCCGTCCATTGAGGGAACACCTGCATAAAATCCTACCATCGCCAGCTCTCGTGACAGCAGACGCATCGCATAACGTCCGCTTTCCTGCATTCTCGCCATCTGCTCATCGTAAAAGGCATTCCGCTTAGCGCCTAGATAAGTGCTAACAAATCCCGCACTAAGGATGACCCCCAATAACATTGACACCATCAGTTCAACCAAAGAAAAGCCTCGCCCTGACGTACCGGCAAATGTTCGCTTGCTACGAGCCATACTCAACGTCTTCCTATGTAGGTGGAAATCATGAGCTGCCGTCGCTGTAATGTGTCGTCATTGGATTCACTCGGTGTTGCCCCGGCCCCAATATCTTCAGCACTGCAGGTCGATGGTATTGGTTGCTGGACCACAGAGGAAACAAGCCAACTTATGGTCACAGACACTTCACCACCATCACTTGAGATACAGGCCCGAGGTGATACCAGCCCACCTGAGCTACCACCATTACGTTGCCCTGAAATACCTAGCAGGTTCGACTCCCACTGCCACAGGTCAAATATCGCAAGTTGCAGAGCACTGCATGTGGAGATATTACAATCAGCGTCTGGCAGCGGAAGTAACTGTGTCGTGTCCCCGACTGCCATCGCTCGATAAGCCTCAAGTTGTCCAGAGTTTGTTCGCATACGCTCAACAATGTCGCGTCCCAATGCCGTTGCAGTCGAGCGCTGGCTCGCCTCGTAAGCCACTTTCTTTGCCACCAATTGTGCTGACATAAGACCCATCATTCCTGTCGAAAAAATCAACAGTGCCAGCAGATACTCCAGCATGCCCATGCCGCTCTCAACAGACACTCCATATTTGGCCTGCGCTTTGGCGCAGTCTATCGGCGAGGCATAAAGCGGGCTATCACCCATCAGACAACAGGGCATTCCCCCCAGCCTCCTTTCAAGCGCGCCCTACCCACTATGTTGATCACAATACTCAGCGGCTGCACACGCGCATCGCTCGGAGGACAGAACAACAACGTGCGATTACTGGGGGAGGACCCGCTGGGGAGGTAGCTAATTAATTTAGAAGCCGCTCTGGTGCCACTGCGATTGGTTAGCTGGTAGCCAGGCGGTAAACCCTCAAACACCCGGAGTACTTCGTCAGTGTCTGCATCGACAACTTTGTCTTTATCCGCATTAGCAAACACAATCCAGCCATCGACATAGATACCAGAACATTCAGCTTTTCCGGTAACGGCCATCGCTGAAGGACAGATACTGACGGGACTGTTCCTCATGACCGCCTCACTGCGCGCCAGATTGATCGCACGCAAAAAGCGAATCGACTCAGAGCGCAAGCGATTACCTTGCAACAGGTCCTGCATTAAGGGGGCACTTAGAGACAGCGTAATCGCAATAATCATCAGCACGATCATCAATTCGATCAGGGTAAGCCCCCTGAAGCGACAATAAAGCGACACCTTCTCCACCGCATTTCTCCTTTTGAGAACAAGCATAGGAATACAGCAAAAAAGATGCCAGCTGTTGGCGACTTTTGCCGAAAAATGACGTCATTGGATGCCCGAGAGGGCTGATAAACGAGTTTTAGCCCGCTCTAGATATTGGTTGCGTCGATGCGCAATTCACGCGGCAACGAGAATGTAATGTGCTCGGCGCGCCCTGCCAACTCTACCGCGGGGTCAGCACCGAGAGCAATCAGACCGTCGAGCACTTCCTGCACCAATACCTCCGGGGCAGAAGCTCCAGCGGTCACCCCGACACACGACTTACCTTGCAACCAGGCGGGGTCTATGTGGTCAGCACCATCCAGAAGATACGCTTCTACACCCATGCGCTCAGCCAACTCCCGTAATCGATTGGAATTGGAACTGTTAGGCGAGCCCACCACCAGCACGAGATCGCATTTAGCCGCGAGCGCTTTCACCGCGTCCTGACGATTCTGCGTGGCATAGCATATGTCGTCTTTTCGTGGTCCTTCAATACTCGGATAGCGCGCTCGAAGGGTGTCAATCACCTTCGCGGTATCATCCACCGACAGTGTTGTCTGGGTCACATAGGACAATTTATCCGGGTTTTTGACCTGCAGTAATGAGGCCTGTTCATCATCTTCCACCAGGTAGATGTCACCACCGGCGCTGCGATCATATTGTCCCATTGTCCCCTCGACCTCGGGGTGCCCGCGATGACCGATCAGGACACACTCTCGACCCTGAAGGCTATAGCCAACCACTTCAACATGCACCTTGGTTACCAGCGGGCAAGTGGCATCAAACACCTTGAGCAAGCGCTGCGCTGCTTCCTTGCGCACCGCTTGAGACACGCCATGGGCACTAAAAATGACAATGCAGTCATCAGGCACTTCGTCTAAATCATCGACGAATATCGCTCCACGCGCTCGCAAATCATCGACCACAAACTTATTATGAACGACCTCGTGCCGCACATAAATAGGGGCGCCAAAAACCTCCAGCGCTCGATTGACAATATCAATTGCACGATCTACCCCAGCGCAAAAGCCACGCGGATTCGCCAAACGAATTTCCATTACCCCACATCTCTCCTGAAAAACAACTCACTTATGTCTATTTAGGAACAGGGTCTCCACATTGAGCCCTGCTACCCTAGTGTATTTCCTCGGGCACGACCCGGTGAATGATGACATCAAACAGAATATTACGACCAGACAGTGGATGATTGAAATCTACCGTCACCTCGTCGTCGTCAAAAGCGATAATCATACCCGGCAGCTCACCACCACTGGCATCGGCAAACGAAAATATAAGGCCGATGTCCAAATCCGCGTCGTCATCAAATTGCTTACGTGGCAAATACTGTACGTTATTGTTATTGGGCTGACCAAACGCATTTTCCGGCGGCACAACAAACATCTGCCTCTCACCTGGAGCCATGCCAAACAACAATCGCTCGAAACCGGGCAACAGGCTGCCATCACCGATGACAAGCTGAACCGAGTCCCCACCAAAATTGGTGTCCACCTCTGAGCCATCCTCCAAACTGACCGAGAAGTTCAAGTAGACTCGGGTTCCTTCGCTTACGGTTACAAGCGTCATTGATCAGTCTTCCGTTCACCCAAGATGGGTCTGTCCCGATGTAAAAAGCTGTCGATCAACATACCAGCCGCCCCTAGTGATATAGCCGCATCGGCGATGTTAAAGGCGGGGAAATAACGGCCCCCGTAGTGGGCCGAAACAAAGTCCACCACATAACCCAATGCGACACGATCCCACAGATTACCCAAAGCGCCTCCCAGAATCATGCCGAGGCTTAATGCCAACAGCAACTGGCCCCGCGGCATGAGATACAGCCAGACGGCCAATACGGCGCTTATCCCGATCGCAGCCGCACTAAAGAAATAGCGCTGCCAACCGCCGGCGTTGCTTAAAAAACTGAAGGCCGCCCCAGCATTGTGCTGTAACGTAAAGTTCAACCACCAGAACACAGGCACCGGCTGTCCGTACTCAAGGCCGCTGCTCGCGAGACCTTTGGTGTACTGGTCCAACAGAATGATAACCAGCGCCAGACCAAACCATGGCAAAGAGGAAATTCCGTTACGCATACTGACGTTGCTCCCCTTCACCATCAATGTTGTCCACACAACGGTCGCACAAGGTCGGATGCAGCGCACTATTGCCGAGAGTCGAACTGCGATGCCAACAGCGTTCACATTTCTCATCTTCGACGACGGTAATCTGTATACGCAGATCGGGAAGATCGGTGCTCATTGCATCAGAATCGGCAGCGCTCAAAGGCATCAATGTTGCGGAGGAAGTGATTAATACAAACCGCAATTCGTCCCCCAATGCCTGCAAGCTCTCGTTTAACTCAGCGGAGCAATACAGTGTCACTGCAGCATCCAGTGAGCCCCGCAGCACGCCCGCAGCACGCTGCGACTCCATGGCCTTGTTAACCGCGGTGCGAACCAAAATCAACTGCTGCCAAAAATCTTCTCCCATCGCCTCATCGGCTGATAGTCTTTGTAAATCATCGCTCCATAGCGCCAGCATTACCGACGGCCCTCGTTCTCCCGGCAGATTCTCCCAGATCTCTTCCGCCGTAAAACTGAGTATGGGTGCGATCCAACGCACCAGCGCCTCACCGATATGGTACACCGCAGTTTGAGCAGAGCGCCTAGCTAAGCTGTCCGATTGCGTGGTGTAAAGGCGGTCTTTGATAACATCCAGATAAAAACCCCCTAAATCATTAGCACAAAAATTGTGCAGCATCTGATAGACCTGATGGAAATTATAGCTGCGATAGGCCTCCACCAACTCTTGCTGCAACTGCGCTGCTCTGTCCACCGCCCAGCGGTCGAGGGACAGCATGTCAGAAACACACAGAACATCCACGCCTGGATCGAAACCATCAAGATTGGACAAGAGAAACCGCGCGGTGTTGCGAATTCTGCGATAGGAGTCGGCGGTGCGCTTGAATATTTCATCACTGACCGCCAGTTCACCACGGTAGTCGGTTGCTGCGACCCACAAGCGCAGAATATCAGCGCCAAGCTCATTCATCGCCTTCTTAGCCGGGATAATATTGCCAAGAGACTTGGACATCTTGCGGCCGTCACCGTCCACCGTAAAGCCGTGAGTCAGCACTGTCTTATAAGGCGCTGCAGCGTCGATAGCAATGCCGGTCAACAGCGAAGACTGAAACCACCCCCGGTGCTGGTCGGAGCCTTCCAGATAGAGATCCGCAGGACTGTGCAGCTCATCGCGCTGACGTAGCACACAAGCATGGGTGACGCCTGAATCAAACCAGACATCCAGTGTATCTGTGACCTTGTCGTAGTCATCGGATTCTTTACCCAACAATTCAGAGGCATCCAGATCAAACCAGGCATCTACGCCCTTCTGCTCCATGCGTTGGGCAACCTGTTCCATCAACTGCAGGGTCTGCGGATGCAGTTCACCCGTTTCTTTGTGCACAAACAGGGCGATGGGAACGCCCCAGGTACGCTGACGCGAGATACACCAGTCTGGCCGACTGTTTAGCATCCCCTCGATACGTGCTCTGCCCCATTCGGGCAGCCACTGCACACCTTCTACAGCCGTCAGCGCTTTTGTCAGCAACTCTTGCTTACGCATGCTCACAAACCACTGCGGCGTTGCTCGAAAAATAATCGGCGTCTTGTGGCGCCAACAATGAGGATAAGAGTGCTGAATGTCTTCGTTGTGCAGGAGCACGCCACGTTCCTGCAATAACGCAATGATAGCGGTGTGGGCCTTTAATACGTGCTGACCCGCAAAGTACTCAGTATCTGGAAGGTATACACCGTTTCCACCTACCGGGTTGTAGACGTCAAGATCGTATTGCTTGCCCACCACGAAATCGTCCTGACCATGCGCCGGAGCAGTATGTACCGCCCCAGTACCCGCTTCCATCGTGACGTGATCACCGAGAATCATCGGTACCTTTCGGTCAAGGAAGCAATGCTGTAACAGCTGATTTTCTAACGCAGCACCTTTGCATCGCCCCACTATTTTGAGTGACCCTAGGCCGAAGCGGGAAACGCAGGCCTCCGCTAATTCCTCCGCCACCAGCAAGGCCCTACCCTGTCCTTCAATCAATACGTAATCCAGCTGTGGATGAACACACACGGCCATATTGGCTGGCAGCGTCCAGGGCGTCGTGGTCCAGATGGGCACTGCGATTTCGCCGTCATAGGCTGCGCCGCAGGTGGTGTTGAACGCCGCAGGATCAACCGCAATGAAAGCCACATCGATGGCGACTGAACCCTTATCCTGATATTCCACTTCTGCCTCAGCCAGAGCTGAACCACAGTCCATACACCAGTGCACCGGTTTGAAGCCCTTGTGCAGATAGCCATTATCTACAATCCGTGACAACGCGCGGACAATGTTTGCCTCAAATTTGAAATCCATGGTCAAGTAAGGTTTGGACCAGTCACCGATAACCCCCATGCGGATAAAGTCCGCACGCTGCCCATCAATCTGACCCGTGGCGTATTCACGGCATTTCTGACGGAACTCCGTCGCAGTCACTTTAACGCCAGGTTTGCCTATTTTTTTCTCGACATTGAGCTCTATCGGCAAGCCATGGCAGTCCCAGCCAGGTATGTAGGGTGCGTCAAAACCGTCCAATGTTCTGGATTTGACAATAATGTCCTTCAGAATTTTGTTAACCGCATGCCCTACGTGCAGATCTCCATTCGCATACGGAGGGCCATCGTGCAGAATAAACTTGGGGCGCCCGGCGCACTCTTGACGGATTTTTTCGTACAAACCCATTTCCTGCCATTGTTTCAGGCGCTGAGGCTCCCGCTGGGCCAGACTCGCCTTCATTGGAAAATTTGTCTGGGGCAAGTTCAGTGTGTCTTTATAATCGCTCATAATGTCTCTATCGAATTCGAGTCCTGCTTACACCAGGCCCGTGTCTTCTCTATATCCCTCGCTATGTTCTCTTGCAGTTCTTCTACCGAATCAAATTTTTTTTCATCCCGCACCTTATGGCGAAACGTAACTTCAATGTACTTGCCATATAAATCGATATCGCGATCCAACAGATGCACTTCGAGATTGGCCTTGATACTGTCATCAACCGTAGGCCTCACGCCCACGTTGGCCACACCTGGGGCATTCTGCAAACCGCCTCCGCTGACTTCCACTATATACACGCCAGACAAAGGTGCTCGCAGCCGACGTAATTCCAAATTAGCCGTGGGCGTACCAATTTTTCGCCCCAGTTGGCGGCCATAAATCACTCGGCCAGAAATACTGTAGGGCCGACCCAACAAGGCCTCCGCTTCTAAAAAATCCGCGCTCTCCAGTGCCTCCCGAATACGGGTACTACTCACTCGCTCACCGTCGATTGCGAACGTCGGCGTCGATCCGGCAGAATAACCGTAGCGAAGACCTTGCTGCTGGATAAACTCGATATCTCCCTGGCGGTCAGCGCCAAAGCGAAAATCGTCACCTAACACCACGTAACGCACACCCAAGCCGGCCACAAATATATCGTCAACAAAACGCTGTGCCGACATACCTCGAAGTTGCTCATTGAAACGGATACGCAACAAACGGTCTACGCCAATCGCCTCCATCGCGCGAGTCTTCTCCCAAAAACTCATTATTCGAGCGGGTGCCTGCAGCGGAGAGAAATACTCACGGGGCAGCGGCTCAAACACAATAACCAGCGACGGCAGCGACAGCTCCCTCGACTTATCAAGGAGATGGCGAATAACCGCCTGATGGCCCCGATGCACGCCATCAAAAGCACCAATCGTCGCAACACAACCGTGATGTCTGGGCCGCAGATTATGCAAGCCTCGAATCAGTTCCATGAGGTATGAAAACCCAGTCAGACCAAACCCATGAGTATAGCGAAAATGCGCTCCCTAGCCTAATTCCCAAGCGCCCTCAAGAGGGTGAATATGCCACGCAGCGATAGGTGCTCAATGAGTAGAAGGAGCCCGCAAGTGCAACATTCGAGTACCCAACAGCAAGTGACAGGTAAAATACACTCCAACACCGGCGCCGCAAAGGAGAAGTAGTTCGAAAATTCTCTGATCCCAGCGCCAATCTGACCACGCACTGCTATCGGGCGAAATCAATAGCACCGCAGCGCCCATACACGCAGTGGACAGAAGCAGGCGCAGCATGTAGACCGTCCACCCGGGCTGGAATTGATAGAAACCAGCTCGCAGCAAGCCCCGCAGCAACATCCCAGCATTCAGTATGGCGGCGACACTGGTAGCCAGAGCAAGCCCCACGTGTCCGATGTTCCACAGGTACATCAGTGGCAAAGTGAACAGCAGATTCATAACCATATTCGCTACCATAGCAATGATACCAATCTTCACTGGTGTAGCCGTATCCTTGCGGGCGTAGAATCCTGGCGCCAAGACCTTTACCAGCATAAACGCAATCAAACCGAGACTGTAGGCACGCAAACTCAAGGCTGACATGTCCACGTCTCTAGCGTTTAGTGCACCGTACTCAAACAGCGTAATTAATATGGGCTTAGCGAGCAGTATTAACGCCAGAGCCGAGGGCACTCCAATCAACAACACCCAACGCAGCGCCCAATCTAGCGTGGCACTAAATGAAGTCTCTCGGGCCGCCGCGCGATGCGCAGAGAGGTTGGGCAAGATAACCGTCGCGATGGCGATGCCAAATATACCCAGAGGCAATTCTGCGAGTCGATCTGAGTAGTACAACCAGGAAATACTGCCGGTGGGTAAAAAAGAAGCCAACACCGTATCCAACAACAGATTGATTTGACTCACTGAAACGCCGAACAGGGCCGGCACCATTAGCTTGACGATACGCCTCACGCCTTCGTCTGAGCTGTCCCAAATGGGTCGGGGCACCAGATCCAGCTTATACAGAGACGGTAGTTGAAATAAAAGCTGAACAACACCCGCCAAAAGCACACCCCATGCCAACGCGAAAACGGGCTCTTCAAACCAAGGAGCCGCCACCAAAGCAGCAAAAATTAGTGAAAGGTTCAGGAACACTGGCGTGAAAGCCGGCACCGCAAATCGACCATAACTGTTGAGTATTGCACCACAAAACCCGGTCATTGAAATAAGAAACAGATAGGGAAATGTGATACGGATCATCTCTGTCGTTAGAAGAAATTTCTCTGGCTGACCCACAAAACCGGGGGCAAAAATCGTGGTGACGAGAGGGGCAGCCAGCATGGATAGCGCCGTGATGAATAGCAAAGAACCGCCAAGCACCCCCGCTACTCTGTCGACAAGCGCTTTTACCGCAGCGGCACTGCCGGCTTTTTTGTAGTCGGCCAACACCGGCACAAAGGCCTGAGAAAAAGCTCCCTCAGCAAATAGGCGACGCAGGAAATTAGGAATTTTAAACGCAATGAAAAACGCATCTGCATTTGCACTGGCACCAATAAATGCCGCGATCACCACATCGCGCAGAAGCCCCAATACGCGCGATATCGTCGTCATGGTACCTACCACGGCACTAGACCGAAGCAGACCGGGACCAGTTTGTACGGGACTCTTTGCGCTACCGTCAGCCATATGCAGTCAAGTGCCGGCGAAAAGCCTCAGCACCAGCGCTCCCGCAATGATTCACCGTGAATATGCAGCCACTGCAATGCAATCAATGTATGTCCATTGGGAATCTGGTTTTCAGCGAGCATTTTTAAAGCATCCCTACGACCCATTGAATGCACCAGAATATCTTCACCTTCGTCCTGCAAGCCATGCAGTCCGCCAATAGAAGCCTTGACCACACGACCACAGAACAAGCGGACTTGCTCTGTGCACCCACCCGCGCTTGGAAATACGGTGGCAATGGGGACCAGCTCTGACAATTCACAGCCCGCCTCTTCAAAGGCCTCCCGATGAATGACGTCTTCATCGCGCTCCCCAGCCTCGACGACGCCGGCAATCAGTTCCAGCATCCACGGGCTGTCATCACCGCGCAATGCGCCAGGGCGAAACTGCTCAATCATGACTAGGCTGTCTGTCTGCGGGTCATAGGGTAGAACCGCAATAGCATCACCCCGCTCAAACAGTTCGCGCACCAGCGGATCACTCCAGCCGCCAGAGAAACGTCGATGTTGCAGCGTTAGTTTCCGCATTGAATAATGACCGGACCACACCCTCTGGTCATCAAGCACTCGGACGTCTTGCGCTCCAAATTTTAATTCAAACGACATTAGAAGCGGCCACCGGTATACCAATTGACGTCGCGCGCATGCGTGTCAACCTGTTCAACGACATCAAGAATCAGTGCGAATAAAGCCATGCGCAATAACAAACCATTATCAGCCTGTCTAAAAATCGCCAAATTCGGATTGTCATTCAGATCATCGTCCAATTCCCTGCCACTAGCTCTGGAATCCCGCGGCAGTGGATGCATGATGACGGTATTCGGCTCACAGTGGCGGGTATAGATACTCTGGTTTAGACAGAAGCGACCCCGGTACTGGTCAGCCTCTTCTTGAGTGCTGAATCGCTCCTCCTGAAGACGGGTGGAGTAGACAATGTCAACGGCAGAGATACTTTCCTCCAATTGATCAGACTCTAGCACCTTGTGTCCTGTGCTGCGCAAGCTCTCTACAATCTCTGCCGGCATCCTCAAAGCTTCGGGCGCAACTAGGACGACCTGTACCCCGCTGAACTGGCATAACAATTTGCACAGTGAATGCACTGTCCTACCGTGGCGCAGATCTCCCACCATCGCGATGCGCAATTGGTCGAGCTGTCGCCCACTGGCACCAATCTCACTACGGATGGTGTAAAGGTCTAGCAAAGCCTGACTGGGGTGCTCATTGCTGCCGTCGCCCCCATTAATGACAGGCACCCGACTTGCCGCAGCAAACTCGGCCACAGAACCCTCCTGTGGATGGCGCATGGCAATCACGTCGGAGTAGCCGCTCAGTACTCTCGCGGTATCGTATAGGGATTCGCCCTTCGCAATAGCAGAATTTTCAAAGCCCGTCGTTTCTCGAACCTCACCACCGAGCAAGTTAAAGGCACTGCCAAAGCTCACCCGGGTTCGGGTGCTGGGCTCAAAAAACATAGAACCAAGGATAGCTCCGTCGAGTACATTCGTGACACGACGACGATGGGCATACGGCGCCATCCGATCAGCCACAGTAAATATACGCTCAACATCTTCCTTCTCGAATTGCTGGACCGAGAGGATGTGACTGCCGGCAAAATGCACGCTGGTTCTCTCCTGATTGGCCGCACTGATGGCGCTGGGTTCTTGCTAATGAGTATACGGGCGATGAAAGGCTCTGCCCATGTGCGTAATACCAAAGAAACTTCATCCCTGCTCAGGACAACAAGGAATCAGCATACTCCAGAAGTTGTTCCAATAGTGCCTGCTGCGCCTCTGAGAGAGTACCACCGGCCATCAACTCTTCGATCTCTGCGTGAAATTGCTCCATGCAGTAACTAGCCCCAGAATCGGGCTCGGTCAGCCGTTGAAAGCGGAATTCTTCCCAGTCGGGTTGTTCCTGCGGAGTAAGGCTGTCAGGGTAATTCCGTGCGCGATAGCGAAACAACATCTCGGACAGACGTTGATCCTCAAACACAAAACTTCCGGCAGCAAGCTCCTGGGGGCTCTGCACACGAACCTGATCCATTACCCGCTTGTCCTGAGCGCTAAAAAATCCGCCGCTGTACAGCATTTGGTCCGGGTCATTGTGCGCCTCAAATTTACGCCCCTGGTAAATAGCCTGTACCTTAGCAATAAAACCCCTCGCGTCTGTGTCCCGATAGGCTCGCAGGGCTTCCAAATGTTTACGACACTCACTGCCGCTAATTCCAAGTCGTGCAGCGGTTGCCGGGTCGACCATTTTGGGGGTGAGCAGTATCGGACAGCGATTAATATGGACCGACTTGAGACCGAGCCGTTGTGTCCCCTCTGGCAAATCTTCAGTCCGTGTATAGAGCAGCTCCTGCAGCTGTGATGCCTCCAGATCAAACAGCATTTGAGGGTCGGCGCCCAGATCAAAACAAATGATTTCATTACTATTAGTCGGATGCTTGGCCAGGGGCGCGACCAATGCGATATTGTGCCGCTGAGCACCGAACATGCTAGACACGTGGAGCAGCGGCTTCATCCCAGCCACATCCAATTGGGATAATGCCGACTGCTTGTCCCGGTGCTTCGACACATAGTCATACAAACGCGGCTGTTTGTCCTTTATCAGTTTGGCCAGCGCAATCGTAGCGTGCACATCTGATAGGGCATCGTGAGCACCTTCATGGCTAATACCATTCGCTCCGGTCAAGTCTTCAAGACGAAAACTGGGCAACCCATCCTCACGTATTGGCCACTGGATGCCCTCGGGTCTGAGCGCGCGGGTGGTGCGCACCATGTCGATAATGTCCCAGCGTGAATTCCCGTTTTGCCACTCCCGCGAGTAGGCGTCATAAAAGTTTCGATAGAGGGTGTGTCGCGTGATTTCATCATCGAAACGCAGAGAATTATAGCCCACTCCACAGGTACCAGGGGTAGCCAGTTCCTGATGAATACTGGCAATAAACTCGCACTCTGGAACGCCTTCAGATAGCGCCTGCTGCGGCGTAATGCCCGTCACAAGACAGGCCTGTGGATGGGGTAAAAAATCATTCGCAGGACGACAAAATATCACCAGCGGGTCTCCGATAACATTCAGCTGTGCATCGGTTCGCAAACCCGCAAACTGTACCGGCCTATCCCTGGACGGATTAGCGCCAAAGGTCTCATAATCATGCCAATAAAACGTATCAGACAACTTTTATAGCCTGCTCTGCTATTTTCGCCCGCCAGATTTTAGGCCCGATCTCGTGCACTGAGGCGCCAGTGGCATCTACTGCGACGGTCACCGGCATGTCTTTCACCTCAAACTCGTAGATGGCCTCCATCCCCATTTCAGGGAAAGCGACGACCTTGGCGGACGTGATCGCCTTCGATACCAGATACGCCGCACCACCTACTGCCATCAGATAAACGGCTTTGTGCTTTTTAATCGCCGCGACGCCAACAGGTCCGCGTTCGGCTTTGCCGATCATACCCAATAGACCCGTATGCTCGAGAATGAAGTCGGTAAATTTGTCCATACGTGTGGCCGTGGTCGGACCGGCCGGACCCATGACTTCGTCACGCACGGGATCAACCGGGCCTACATAGTAAATAAAGCGGCCTCTGAGATCGACCTCCGGCGGCAGACCCTCACCACTCTCGATCAACTCCTTCATTTTCTTGTGGGCCGCATCGCGGCCGGTCAACATTTTCCCTGATAACAATAACGTATCACCAGGCTGCCATTGTGCTGCTTCCTCGCGCGTCACAGTATCGAGGTTTATGCGATGAACATTGGCGCCGGTTTCCCGGGTAATGTTCGGCCAGTCATTGATATCTGGTGGTATCTGCAACGCAGGGCCACTGCCGTTTAGCACAAAGTGTGTATGGCGCGTGGCCGCGCAGTTTGGAATCATGGCAACCGGAAGCGACGCAGCATGCGTAGGATAATCCTTGATTTTCACATCCATCACGGTGGTAAGGCCGCCGAGACCCTGAGCACCAATACCTAGCTTGTTCACCTCCTCCATAATCTCCAGACGCAGTTCTTCCAAACAGTTGGAAGGCCCTCGCTCACGCAATTCGTGGATATCGATCGGGTCCATAAGCGCCTCTTTAGCCATTAGCGCAGCCTTCTCTGCGGTGCCACCAATGCCAATACCCAGCATGCCAGGAGGACACCAACCCGCTCCCATAGTGGGAATCGTTTTCACAACCCAATCCACAATACTGTCGGAGGGATTCAGCATGACCAACTTTGATTTATTCTCAGAGCCGCCACCCTTCGCCGCCAGCTGCACATCGACGGTGTCGCCCTTCACGACCTCCATGTGAATAACCGCTGGGGTGTTGTCCTTGGTGTTTCTGCGGGCTCCCGCCGGATCTTCGAGAATAGAAGCCCGCAGCACATTATCAGGATGCGTGTAGGCACGACGCACGCCTTCGTTAACCATATCAGACACCGATAGCTCAGCATCCCACTGCACATCCATACCGATTTTAAGAAAGACGGTCACAATCCCTGTGTCCTGGCAAATAGGCCGATGGCCCTCAGCACACATGCGTGAATTAATCAGGATTTGCGCCATGGCATCGCGGGCAGCGGGATTCTGCTCCCGCTCGTAGGCTTCGTTCACCGCTTTTACAAAATCTAGAGGATGATAATAAGAGATGAACTGTAGGGCATCAGCGACGCTATCAATAAAGTCGTCCTGTCGAATAACACTCATGTCATGCTTCCTTGTGGTGCGAGGGCAGTAAACGTAGAGATATTATATACCCCATAGACCGCAAAATTGTACCGCTTCAGAAATGCTTCAGCGGCCTCAAGGAGTCGCCTGAGTCGCCCGCAAGGTGGACCGTAGTTGACTCAAACTAGCGTTGACCTGCTTGCGAAAAGCATCAATAGAACTGACCGCTTCTTGATTAACCGCCACTCGCTTGTCCAGTTTAGCGACTGCCAAATCTATTCGATTTAGGCTATCAGCCACACGTTCAACTTCGGTCTGGGTGAGGCTGGCACTGGACATCACACGCGCAAGATTGTCCGCAACGCTCTTCAGCTTGGCAGCATCGCCGGACACCTGCGTCAATTGTAGCTCGGCGCTAGCAAGCGCGACGTCCAACCCCTTTATACTTTTGCTCTGAGCAGCGGTTAGAGTCTCCAGCTTGTCCAAACGCTGTTGCGACTGTTTCCAAACATTGTCCCAGAGTTTGCGCACTTCCGTCTCAAGCGTCGCCACTTTAACCGCTTGAACCGCCGCATTCTGATTCATCCCCTCGTCAGTATCAGACAACCGAGCCTCAAGATCGGCGATGCGGGTGGCATAGTTAGCCATCTGGCCATTCGCCAGCTGCAGCTGCCCCTGTAATTGCCAGCCCCAAACACAAGCCACAACGGTAACCAGCAGGGCAACGATCGCAGTCAGAGGTGCTAAAAGATGGGATGCGCTCATGACAGCAGGCTGCCTTGAATTACCGGAACGTTGATTCCTATCCACTCCACCGAGCTCGGTGCTACGGGTACTTCGCGAATGATCACCGTCGCGGGTTGCGACAATAGGAGGGATATGATCTAGATCGTCATGGGACATAGGGGCAGTGCGCCGTATAAACACAAAGTATGATTATACATAGGGCCTATCGAAGAGACACAAAAAAGCCGAGGAATCCCCGGCTTCTTTATTCACACTAACCGTCTATACGAAAGCCAGCACTACCCACAGCAGTGCAGTCAAACCTAGGCTACAGTGAATGACGCCTTTGACGCTGGCCATTGGACCGACCTTACCGAAGAGAGCGTTAATTTGAAGCAGGACAATAATAGCAAGACACGCATAAATACCGTTGCTACTAACATCTGCTATGTATAGGTGCTTAGAACCCAACATACCAAACAACATTGGCGCGGACAATAAGGTGTTGGTACGAGACGCCAGGCCGGCTTTGGCAGCACTGGAGGGCCCGTCACCTTCCTTCAAGCCCAGAACCACCTGTTGCTTGGGCCAAATAATGAGCCAAACGTTAAGAAACATGAAGGTACCGGCCAAAGCACCAATCGAAATCAGGGGCATGCCCATGAAATTCGTTGTGGCGCCAATGAGATGTAGCAGGACCAGACCCGTAAGGAAGGTAAACATTGCTCCCCAGCGAAACCACCAAAGTGCCCGAGGAGCAAGTTTCTTAAGCGCGTCAGCTTTGGCATCCGCCTCCGCTTCCTTGAAATATTCAGTTTGAACGAAATTAAAATAGTAAAGCATGCCTACCCAGACAATCCCGAATAAAACATGTGCAAATCTGAAGATAAATTCGAGAATCATGATTCTCTCCTGTTGTTATAAAAGAAACTTCATATATTGTACATAAAAATAGCGTGCAGAACCCCGCTAATAGTAACCATAACTGGGCTTTTTTCAAAATCAAAAAAAACCCCACCAAGCGGTGGGGTTTTCGATCATGCAGTCGGTTTGAGCTTACATCATGCCGCCCATACCGCCCATGCCGCCCATGCCGCCCATGTCTGGCATACCGCCAGCGCCATCTTCTGCTACAGCATCAGTGATCATCACCTCAGTGGTGATCATCAGTCCAGCAACTGAGCCCGCTGCCTGCAGTGCAGTACGTGTGACCTTGGCTGGATCGAGGATACCCATGGCAATCATGTCCCCATACTCGCCTGTCGCAGCATTGTAGCCGTAATTGCCAGTGCCGTTGTTCTTTACGTTGTTGAGAACCACAGAGCCCTCTTCACCGGCATTCTCAACGATCTGGCGCAGAGGACTTTCCATCGAACGCAATGCAACATTGATACCGTGAGTCTGGTCGTCGTTGTCACCTGTCAGCCCGGTAATTTCCATCAGTGCCCGAACGAGAGCAACGCCGCCGCCGGCCACAACGCCTTCTTCTACTGCCGCGCGAGTCGCGTGCAGAGCATCTTCAACGCGAGCTTTCTTCTCTTTCATCTCGATCTCGGTGGCAGCGCCAACCTTGATAACCGCAACACCACCGGCCAACTTGGCCACGCGCTCTTGCAGCTTCTCACGATCGTAATCAGAAGAAGTATTTTCTATTTGCACACGGATTTCATTAACACGTGCTGTGATCGCATCAGCGTCACCCGCACCATCGATAATGGTGGTGTTGTCCTTGTCCATAGTAACGCGCTTAGCGGTACCCAGATGCTCAAGAGTCGCAGACTCCAGATCAAGACCAACCTCTTCAGAAATCACTGTGCCGCCGGTCAGGATGGCAATATCCTGCAGCATGGCCTTGCGACGATCGCCAAAACCTGGTGCTTTACAGGCAGTAACCTTGACGATACCGCGCATGTTGTTCACCACTAGCGTCGCCAGTGCTTCACCTTCAACGTCCTCTGCAACAATGACCAGAGGTCGGGAAGACTTGGCAACCTGCTCCAGCAAAGGTAACAGTTCGCGAATATTAGAGACCTTCTTTTCTACCAACAAGATAAAGGGGTCATCGATATCAACGCTCATGCTTTCCTGATTGTTAATAAAGTAAGGTGACAGATAGCCACGATCAAACTGCATGCCTTCTACGACATCCAATTCATTCTCGAGACCAGAACCTTCCTCAACCGTAATCACACCTTCCTTGCCAACCTTATCCATGGCTTCAGCAATGATGGTACCCACCGCCTCATCGCTGTTGGATGAAATTGAACCGACCTGGGCGATTGCTTTGCTGTCTTCACAAGGGATTGCAGCTGCAGAGATTTTTTCAACTGCGGCAGCAATAGCCTTGTCAATGCCGCGCTTGAGGTCCATAGGGTTCATGCCGGCGGCGACGCCCTTAAGCCCTTCGCTGACGATAGACTGGGCCAGAACAGTAGCGGTTGTTGTACCGTCGCCAGCCACATCAGATGCTTGGGAAGCGACTTCCTTAATCATCTGTGCGCCCATATTTTCGATCTTGTCTTTAAGTTGTATTTCTTTCGCTACGGATACACCGTCCTTAGTAACAGTGGGCGCCCCGAAAGATTTGTCCAGAATGACATTACGACCCTTGGGGCCAAGTGTTGCCTTAACGGCGTCAGCTAGAATGTTTACGCCATTCAGCATGCGCTGACGAGCGCTATTACCGAAGATTACGTCTTTTGCCATGGTGAAATTTCCTTAGGTTTTAATCTGCTTTTAACTCGTGAAATACGATGACTTTGGGGTCTTACTCGACCACTGCAAAGATTTCGCTCTCACCCATCATGATCAATTCTTCACCATCAATCTCAATGGTGTTACTGCCAGCGTACTGACCGAATACAATCATATCGCCGACCTTTACAGTCAGGGGGCGCAACTCACCGCTATCCAGTATTTTGCCATCGCCTACTGCAACGATTTCACCCTGGTTGGGTTTCTCTATAGCTGAACCTGACAGCAAGATACCGCCTGCGGAGGCTGTTTCTTCTTCCTTGCGACGAACGACCACGCGGTCGTACAACGGACGGATTTTCATTTGTATAACTCTCCAATGTAACAATGTGACGTTATAGGGACCCTAGATTGGGGCTTAGTGGGATTAATTGGGGCGTAGCAATGAAATTCAAGGCCCAATTAGCACTCTTTTCCCAAGAGTGCTAATTCTAGCCAAGAATGTTACGGAGTCAAGCGTAGCGTGACGTTTTTCCACCTTTTGCGGAACCAATAAAATAGACTTAAATTACAATGAGTTATGGGTTATTTTCATCGTCTACCTGGCGGTAAACACCCTCAATAGTTTCGTGACCGCTGGTGTCCCGCTCTGGAATATAGGCCTCAGGCTGTGGGCCTATCAGAGCATTCGCCAGACGCCGCCGCAGTGGACCGATCATCACAATCAGAGCGACTAGATCAGAAATCATGCCCGGGAAAATTAGCAGCAGACCGGCAAACCCTAGGGCCATGTCATCGAGTAACAGTTCAGGACCGATAATTCGGCCGTCCTGAGCCTGCCTAAGGCGCTCGAACATGCCTCGACCCTGACGCCGCAATATAGCCATACCCAGGACCACAGTCACAAACACGTAAACCAAAACAGTCAAAGCGCTGGTAAGGATCCCCAGTTCGACAAGTGTCAGCAGCTCCAGCCACGGCAGCAGCATAATTAAAAAGCCCATAAAAAATCCTCCGCAGACAGTCTGTGAAGTATGGCGGCAGTGGTGAATTTTTCAACACCTGTTGAGATATCTCGACGCAAAACACAAAGTCTGACACACTAAAAGGAGATCGCTAGGAATCGGCTTTTAATAGATGACGAGCTACGAACCCAATATCAACCACCGAATATGGCAGGTCGTTGCAGCAATCCCAAAGGGCAAAGTCACCACTTATGGTGGTGTTGCAAAAAAAGCTGGGCTTGGCCAGGCAGCCCGCCGAGTTGGACTAGCGTTGCGAGGACTGCCACACAGCACCCTCATACCCTGGCATCGCGTAATCAATGCTCAGGGACGATTATCCCTCCCAACCGGCTCTGCACCACACAAAATGCAGAGAGACCGGTTGGAGGCGGAAGGCGTCTTATTTAGAACGAACAATACCATTGACCTGAAGCAGTATGGTTGGTGAGCCAGGAAAATCCGTACAAATCGCTGATTCTGCTCGGTCTACTTATAGCTTCCTCTGTGTATCTTTGACGCTTTAGTTGGCAAGTGACCCATATAGTAAAACGTCTTTTTGGTGACAACATCCCCATGACCACGAATCTCTTCAAACTGCCTCCTATACTTATCGAGACTCATATCTCTTTTTTCTATGCTGACGTTTGTTGTGGTTCCGCCGTGAAGCTGGTGAAAACAGCCCTCGCCAATTAATTGCACCGCAGTGACACCTGGGGCATCGACCGCGCGGCCAAAAATATCTAGATTGATAAACCCGCCACCAGGCAGGTCAAACCTTTCATCCGCCCCCCCCTGTCCTTCGAATAGCGCTCTGGTCATAAACAAACAATTCGATTCGAACATGCGATTCAACCAATGAATTCTTTCCCCCCCGTTACGCAGTGGAGTCCCAATTTCATAGAGCCGATAACCGTCATGCGGCCACTCAATTTTCTGCAACAGCTGATCTTCGACAGTGCCATCATAGCCCTGAGAAATCGATTCATTCTGCGCATCAGGCCCCAGCCAAAAGTACCGTGTAGCCACAACAGGGTTTTCAAACGCCGCGTAAGACGCCAGAGCCATTCGAAACACGCCTGGGGTCAAAATATGGGCACCATCGATCATCAAGCAAACAATCTCGCCGGCCGCTTCATTGAGTGCAATATTAATCGCTCTGGCGGGAGATGATGACGCATCTTTGAGTTGGATCAAGCGGACCGGAACATCTATTCCTGCCCAAGAAGCCGGATCGAGAGGATTTGGTGAACCGTTATCGACGAGGATAACCTCGTAGTCCAGTTCCTGTGCGCCATGCTGGTAAGTGCGCGAAAGGCCTTGCAGGGTGCGAGGAATTTCTCGCGCCATATCGTAGGAGATGAGAATGACTGATAACTTCATGGATATCCTATTATTAGCGCACGTATACGGTCCACTACCAGCTTTCGATAGCCTGACCCCAGCTTAGTCTACCAGTTCACCAGCCTGTCGCGCTCTCCGGCGCTCAACTGCTGTAATATTGGACGCTGTGGTTGGCATATGTCCCATATAAACAAACGAGACATCTGCAACTAATTCTTCGCATTCACGAATCTGTATGTATTGCTTTCGATATTTTTCTAATCTGGAATCTCGCTGTTCTCCGCTTGAATTGGTCGTGGTGCCGCCATGCAGTTGATGGAAACTGCCTTCACCAATAATCTGAACTGGCGTAACCTCAGGCACCTCTACTAATCGCTTAAAGATATCCAGATTTAGAAAGCCACCGCCCGGATAGTTAAAACGCTCATCGGCGCCTCCCAGGTCGGCAAAGAGTGACCGCTTCATAAACAAACAATTTGCTTCAAACATGCGGTTAAACCAGGTGAGGCGGCTCGCCCCGGAACGAAGCGGGGTGCCGATCTCAAAAAGCCGGTAGCCCTCCACAGGCCATTGAATTCTCTCCAGCAGTTTGTCCTCGACCTTCTGGTCATACCCCTGAATAATAGACACTGGTTGCTCCCCCATGCCCAGATAGAAGTATCGAATCGCCACCACTGGATTGTCAAACGCCTGGTAACTGGCGAGTGCCATGCGGAACGCGCCAGGTGTCAAAATGTGGGCGCCATCAATCATCAAACAAATAACGTCGCCCTGTGCCTCCTGTAATGCGATATTAATTGCGCCAGCCGGAGAAGGGGATGCATCCTGAACTCGTATCAATCGCACAGGCACATCTACATCTGCCCACGTCGCTTCGTTCAGCGGCTCGGGTGAGCCGTTATCAACCAGAAGCACCTCATAAGCGAGATCAAGCGCGCCCTGTTGGTAACCCCGCGACAGGCTCTGTAAAGTACGAGGGATCTCTCGAGCCATGTCGTACGAAATAAGAATGACTGATAGTTTCATTGACATTGCCCGGAGTGGCCGCGACTGCGCTTAACATTGAGTCATTAAACGTCTAGCCTCATAGTAAAGAAAAAAGCGAGGGGGTTACAGTAAAAACTCGAATAGGTGGGGTGCTGGTGAGGTCAACACCTGTATTTCGACCTTGCGCACACCCCCATCAGCATCAGCATGTTGCAAAGTCTCATGTTGAAGGCGCCAAGGGCATCAGCCCACTCGCGCAATTGACAAGAAAGGCCTGACCCTCGAACTATACTCGGCAACAAGCGATATCCCTTAATGAGTGCCCGATAGTCGAACTTTCTTATAGCGGCAAAGACTATAGCCAGAGTTTATCTTCCTAGCCGAGAAGAGACCTGCCGCGCTCTCGCATCAGATGATACGCGTCGTGTTAAAACATTCACAGCCAGCTAGATCACAATGAACATATCAACTAGACTGATGATAGATGAACACACAATATCGCTACTGTATTAAACGACTAATTATGATGTCTGTCGTATGGCTTGCCTATGCCTCTAGGCTACACGGCGCCGAGGTGCCCTTTGTTAACCTTGACCTCAATCTTGCGGCATTCTCTGACCAACTCACTCAACACACGGTGCAGCAGTCATTTCAGGACTCTAGAGGCGCCTTGTGGCTTGTCGCTCAAGAAGGCCTGAATAAATACACCGGCCACGAACTAGAAACCTATCAATACTCCGCCACCAATCCAGATTCACTGCCCCTCAACAACATTACAAGAATCACCGAAGACAATGATGGCCAAATATGGATGTCAACTCGCGGGGCAGGTTTGGTTTTTTACAATTCGATGACCAATAGCTTCAAAAAATTCTATGCCGACCCCAACAATAAAAACACACCGTACTCGAATGACATCCTTACAATATTCTGCGACAGCTCCGGGATGATATGGCTTGGCTACTCGAATGGTTTCAGCCGTTTTAACCCTAAAGATCACTCCTTTCACCACTATATCTCCGGCTCTGATGGCATTCCGTATACGGGAGAAATCGGCAGCTTCGCGCAGACAGCTGATGGCATTATCTGGGCAGCGACCGAGTTGAGTGGATTGCTAAGAATCGAACCATCTACAGGTGCAATAAGCGCATACCGTCATGACGAAGAAAAAGAAGACACATTGGTATCCGGCAGGCTTTCGAATCTTACTACGGATCGAAATGGTGACCTATGGATCACATCAGAAAATTCCGGAATAAGTCGATACAGTCCAGGGGAAGACTTGGTGCGAAATTACGTCAATTCTGAAGAAGATCCTAGCTCTCTATCCTCAAACATAACGTCTGACATCTTAGAAGATAACGAGGGTAGAATATGGGTGGCTACGAATAACGGACTAAACCGATTCATAGCTGAAACCGATTCATTCATGGGATATAACAGCCTAAACACTGGCCTACATGAAGATCTTATCATCAGTATTTATCAAACGCGCGAGGGTAAGTTTTGGGTCGGCACCCAATCAGGTTTAGTCTCAGGAATGAAAACAGACTTTCAAAAATTTGACCGAACACGAGGAAATCTTTCCAACGACTCTGTTAATGCGTTTGCAGAGTCTACTGATGGGAGCCTTTGGGTGGGAACAGATGACGGCCTCAACAGACTCCGCCCTGAAAATACAGAATTTGACTGGATTAACGAATCGACTGAGCCTGCCATTTCAGATCCGAGGGTGATGAGCCTTTACAGCGATAAAAACACAATGTGGGCAGGGACCTATGATCAGGGTCTTAATAAGATTGACCTGATCAATGGTGAAACGACAGCGTATAGGCATAGTACTCTGCGAGAATTCAGTATTGGAGCCAACGGTATTACCTCAATACTCAGGCTATCGACAGGAGAACTACTCATCGGAACCTACGGTGGCGGTCTGAGCATCTATCAAGAAAATGACGATACATTTTTAAATCTAAAAAACGACGCAAACGACGCAACAACCATCAGCAACAATAGAGTGTTGGCGATTTTTGAAGATTCTTTCGGATTCGTTTGGATTGGAACTGAACTAGGTCTGAATCGATTCAATACGGATACTCTCACATTCAATCGTTACTTTAGTGGCAGGGATAATGAGAATAGTTTTTCAAGTGATGTACCATGGTGTTTTTACGAGGACAAAAACGGCACACTATGGATCGGCACGGCAGGTGGCGGCTTAAACCTTTGGCCAGCACAGGACAGATTAAAATCACAAGTCAATATTCAGCACCTTTTTGAAAATATCTCTCTACCAAGCTCTAATATTTATGGTATTCAAGGCGACGACACCGGGTGGGTCTGGATGTCTCACAGCAAAGGATTGACGCGCGTAAATCCAATGACCCTTGAGTCCCATCACTATGGAATCAGGGATGGTCTGCAAGCCAAGGAGTTTACTCTCGGAGCCTCCTTCAAATCAAAATCCGGCACCATCTACTTTGGTGGAATAAGCGGATTTAACACCATAAATAATAGATTTTTGACTACTGACCGTATTCTCCCGAAAGTAGCCGTTTCCAACATCAAGGTGATGAATATCCGGCGCAAGTTCGATGAGCCGTATGAAGACCTGACAGAAATCAACCTCGACTATCAAGATAAAATGCTCTCAGTCGAGTTCTATGCGGCCGATTACGCGAATCCTGACCTCCTCAATTATGCCTATAAACTCGAGGGAATCAGTCCAGATTGGGTTGTTTCACCAGAGTCAAGAATTGCATCGTTTACAACTCTTCCCTCGGGGAAATATCAGCTTAAACTGGCGGCAGCAAGTCCGGATGGAACCTGGAACTGGGATGCGTTTAGCATACCAATTAGCGTCGCTCCGCCGCCATGGCGCAGCCCCTATGCTTACGCAGGTTATATTCTGTTCGCTGCAGCTATTATTGCGTACTACTTCTATCGTCAAGCTGGACTAGCGCGTATTTCAATGCAAAGACAGAGAGAACTAGAGCTTCGGGTGGAAGATCGCACCCGTGATTTACAGGAAGCTAGAAAAATCGCTGAGCAGGCCACCAGAGCGAAATCAGATTTTCTAGCGACAATGAGTCATGAGATCCGGACGCCCATGCATGGAATTATCGGCATGACGGAGCTGCTTCTTCACACAGACCTAAGCGGCCAGCAGCAGCAATTCGCCAGTTCTGCTCGCAATAGCGGAGAATCACTTCTGAAGCTCATTAACAACATACTGGACTTCTCCAAAGCCGAAGCCTCTAAGGTTGAATTAGAACTGGTCGGCTTTAACCTCACCGAGCTTCTTGATGACATATGCTATCTGCAGGCAGAGCCAGCAAGCCGAAAAGGCCTAACGCTAAATAATATTTGCCACCCAAAAACGCCAGACGCATTGATAGGAGACCCGACAAAGATTCGACAGATCGTCATGAACCTTATCAGCAATTCGATAAAATTTTCTGGCGAAGGAAACATCAATATTAGCGTCGAACCGATATTCAGCCAATCAAAACAAGAGCAAGTGGTTTTAGAGATCTGTGTAGAGGACAATGGCATAGGCATGAATGAAGAGACACAGCAACGTGTTTTCGAGCCATTCGTTCAGGCCGATGCTAGCACCACCCGTCAGTATGGAGGGACTGGGTTGGGGCTTACTATTTCGCGTAACTATATAGAGGTTATGGGGGGTGACATTAAAATTCAGTCAGCCATAGGCAAAGGAACAAAAATAGTCTTGTCTATCCCAATGGAAATCGGTCCTTCCAGTGATCAGTCTAAAACAGATGTCTTAGCGTTTACTGCAAAAATATTCGTCAAAAACACTGCCACCTATAATATGGTTTCAAGCCACTTGACTCGACAGGGCGTCAGCTCTTCACCGATTTTTGAAGAAGAGCTAGCATCTACGCTGAACTGGGAAAATATTATTCTAATCATAGATTATGATAGCGATCGATTTTCAACCGAGCTCAACAGAAAACTAAACAACATAAATTCGTTAGCTCGCATTGTGTTAACCCCATTAAATAGGAATACTCCACCGCGTATATTCTCTAACTGGACAACCCTCACCAAACCAGTTACCTCTATTGCCCTTCGCGAGTCCCTGGTGGAAATTTTAGATTCTACTCAACCGAGTAGAGGAACTGAACGATCAATAACAAAGACACCGAGCCTTCGAAACATCCGAATTCTCGTCGCCGAAGATCTTACAACCAATCAAGTTATTGTCGCTGAAATGCTACAATTGCTAGGCCACGAAGTCGAAATCGCAGAGAACGGAAGGGTCGCGATAGCAAAGTATTTGTCAGGAAATTTTTCTTTTATTTTTATGGACTGTCAAATGCCTATCATGGACGGGTATGAGGCCACAAAACAAATTCGAAAGATTGAACTAAAACGAAACGATGTTTCGATACCTATTATTGCGTTAACAGCTGCTTCAGACAAAGAAAACAGAGACCGATGTAGTGACGCAGGAATGGATGGCTATCTCACTAAGCCGTTCTCCCTCTCGAACATTCAAAGATCAATTGAGTCTCATTTGAAAGCGCCCTTTTTGGACCAGCCTGGGCTTAGTCCGGCTGATGTAAGCGCCTCACAGACGCCAAAAAAGGATGCTGACGATTCTATTGAATTGAAAATAGTCAATCTAAAGGCTATAGAGAATATAAGGGACCTTGAACGACAGACCGGAAAGCGGTTACTTCCATCAATCTTCTCAGGTTATGTGTCCCAAATGGAAGAAAAGCTTACAGAGCTTAGAGGGGATATATTACACGCGGAAGGGACACAAATTTATCGCACAGCACACGCCATTAGGTCTATGAGCACTAACGTAGGAGCAGAGAGAGTAAGCGTCATTAGCTCTCAAATCGAGAAAAAATCTAAAACTAACGAGTTCATCGGCCTCACGGAGGCTGCCGTTGAACTCACTAAGGCCTACCAAGAATTTATCGAGGAATTTGACAGCAACGTCCTAAAAACCAGCTAAACTGTAATTATCCATAGGGAACATTATCGATCGAAGTTGATCTGCAGAAACCCACTGGAGAAAAACATGCTGACGAGACGTTATTACGGTTCATTAGCCAGGGCGCTAAAAGCTCAGAATGCAGTGTGATGACAATGCGACTAGGCAAACACCGTCTAATATCGCCATTTCCCTATATCGTTGCCGCATTACTCACCATCAGCCTTGTCGATCACGTTTATGCTGCGCAGCCTAGACTAGCAAGGTCAGGCCTCTCCAGTCTGCTTCAACAGCCCACCGTAACAGCCATCCATCGTGATAAAGAAGGCATCCTCTGGATTGGCACGCAGCAGGGGCTTCACCGGTTTGATGGTGCCACTGTCACTGTCTTTAATGCCAATGCGGAGAACCGTCACTGGATCCCTGACTCGGAGATAAAGGATATTACTGACGACACCGACGGCAACGTCTTAGTTGCAACGGCCAGTGGAGTTGTTTTGAGATGGAATCGACAAGCGGAGAGATTTGATTCACTTAGTCCTTTTGAAAACCGCGATGGCACTAGGCTGGTCAGTCTAGTTGTTGCCAGCACTGGCGATATCTGGGTGCTTACCAAGCATGGACTGACTCTCTATGATCCGAGATTCAATAACACTGCTGAGTGGGTTAACCAGCCCAGGCTGATTGAAATAGTTGGCAGACCACAAGCTATTGTAGAAGATGAGCTAGGAAATATTTGGGTCGGAGGGACTCTGGGGCTTGCAATCATTGATCTTCGAGCAAAAGCCATTGCATCCTTTAACCTGGCAACTGTTGGCCTATCGAAGAATTCAAGCATAACGGCTCTTGCAAAAAATGGCAGCAGCCTGATTATCGGGACTAGTACAGGCGATCTAGCAGTATCAGACCTGAATACAAAAGAACCGCAGGTCAACATATTAGTTAACGAAAACGATATAGGCTATATATCGGCTCTCCTGATGTACGAAGACCTCTTAATCATTGGCTCTGATCGCGGGATCTTTGCCTCAGATAGCCATCTGGCGTTTTTAGAGAACTTAGGCGACAAGGCCCCAGGGCCATCAAACCATGAAATCTCTTGCCTCTTTCAAGATGGAAAGTCCGTATTGGTGGGGACAATCAATGGTCTGGACACATTGTCTTTTTCTCCATTTGAGTTATTCGATTTTAACAACAGCGGCGTAGACAATGATGTGCTTGCATTCGAGCAGGACCGCAGGGGTCGCATTTGGGTCGGCACATACTCCGGCCTGTACTTCTTTGATAAATCTGAAAACAGCCATTCGAGATTTGAACTAGCCACAAATACGTATGCCCTAGAAAATAAAAGAATTGGCACAATATCGGCGAAGAAAGATGATCTATGGCTAGGTCTTCTTCAAAATGGCACTCAAGTCATTGACGTTACGACCGGGAATTACTGGACGCCAAAAACAAATCGCTCTAATGAAATGACCATAACAAAAATATTGCTAGGCATCGATGAAGAAAAAACATGGATCGCAAGCTATAATCACGGATTGTTCCTTGTCACTTCCGAGGGAACTCATTCCTATCTAGAAAACCAATCCCTGCCAGAGAAATCTATCACAGGATTATTTCGATCAAAGGCGGGGATATTGCTCGCGGTTTCTGAGGAGAAAAGTTACTTTTATGACCCCGCTAATGATCAATTTTTTGAGCAGCTATTTGAGTTTCCACTAGAGAGGGTTCGCCCAGTTATATATTCATTCGGTCAAGTTGAAAACCATGACATCTGGATTGGGACCAAGGATCACGGGCTCTTCCTCTGGCGACAAATTGATCAAATCGAAAATAAATTTCATGTAACACGGGCAAGAGGAGGCGCAGGCCTGGCGACTTCAACGATATATGGGATAGAAATTGATTCAGAAGGCAATCTGTGGTGCTCGACCCAGAACGGAATTATCAAACTTGATCCTGAAGGCCAGTTGATAAAAAGATTTACCAAGGCTGACGGATTGCAGGGCAATGATTTTTCCTTGGGTGCGTCCTTCACAGACCGAGACGGCCGCATCTACTTCGGTGGCGTAAACGGATACAACAGATTTAACCCAAGTGAAGTCGTGATAGACACCTCAGTTTCGCTAATGAGGCTGACGGATATTAGTCTTCCAGGTAAGGCCGGGGCAAGCCTAGGTTCCGTCTCCGACCTTACGGAACTAGTACTGACTCACAGCGATCGCTTCGTTACATTCCAATTTAGCGTTCTAGACTTTATTCATCCTGAGAGAAATCAATTTCGCTATATACTCGAGAATTTTGATGCCGACTGGATCAATAGTGGAAGCAGAAATACGGCTACTTATACAAACCTCCCAACAGGCGAATACATCCTACGTATTCAAGGCGCAAACTCAGCGGGAATCTGGAATCGCGAAGGCATCACTCTCAATATCCGCGTACTGCCAGCGCTCTGGGCTAGCTGGTGGGCGTACTGTATCTACACTATTTTTGCGGTTCTTTTTGTTTGGGGGCTACATCGTATTTACCAGAGCTATGCGACTAAGAGGAGATCAAAAGAGATCGCAAAGCAGATGTTTGAATCAGAGAACAGGTCACACGACGAGATGCAGGAGCAGCTGGAACTACAAGACGAGCTAATTCAATCGGCTTATCAGCATAGCCAGACAATATTGGCTTTGATGAACGATTGCATATCGTATCAAGTCAACGGTATTCCCGCAGAAGTACAGCAGGACTTCGCTCAGGGGGGATCAAAGCGAGTAGCTGCATTATCGAGCTTGGAACATTGCCTGTATTATCAAGCCGGAGGCCCTGTGGCAAATCTTAAAAAATACACTGACTCTACTGTGATAAAACTGTTGGGAAATTCATCCGTGAACGCAGAGACTATTATCACTATAAATGATGTTTCTTCTACACCACTTTTCGCAGAGCTGGCATCACCATTATCCATCATAATCTATGAACTTCTGGAAAACTGCATTCAACATGCCTTTGAATCTAGCTCATTGACGAACTACATTCACATAACCATGACGTCAAAACTCATCAAGGGGCCATCAACTTGGAACCTTGAGTTATCGGTGTGCGACAGCGGCATCCGTGAAAGAGTTAATATCGAACGCTTTTCAGGCGGACATTCTGGTATCGCTATCGTACAATCAATAGTGAAAAAACTAGGGGGTTATGTCACGTTCTCGCGCGAGACCGGCACTGTAATTTCGCTACAATTCTTTAATTCTGGGCACCAAGAATACTGAGCCAAAATAACAGACTCACGCTAGCCAGCCTATTCACTGTAATGATAGATTGTCCAAGCGTGAAAAGTTGTCTATCCTATTAGTGTTACACGCCATTTGTAGGTTTTTTTTGAGATTAAAATTGAGAAAAAAATAGTGCAGAAAAACGAAATTCGGTTCCGATCTTTCGGAAAAGCATGTCGCATCGCTATAGGGGATAGGACTGACGGAGGCGCTGATCTGCTGGCTCTCTGTCAGGATGAGCTGACCAGGCTCGAAGAAAAGTTCAGCACGCATCTGCCAGGCAGTATTCCCAGTCAAATCAACCAAAGCAGCGGCACGGGTTCCTATATCCCACTGGATGCCGAGGCTCGCAGTCTATTTCACTATGTGGATGCACTCTGGGGCGAGAGTAGGCATATCTTTGATCCCACCACACGAATCATCAGCGATTGCTACGACAGCAGCGGCAAATTGCTTGCTTCTCAAGATCAGCTTGGGAAGATACTTAAGCTGGTTGGCTGGCGTAATCTCGAAATCACGTCCAAAGGCGCACATTTAGCCAATGCCGGTATGTTGATTGATTTAAACAGCTGTGTTCAGCCGTATGCACTCGATTCGCTGCGAAAAATTCTGCTCAAGCACGATGTCAAGAATGCTTTAATCGAAATGGACCAAGACGTCGTGACCATTGGCAAGCAACCCGACGGCGCTAATTGGCTGGTCGGGGTGCGCGTCCCACAGGGCTCTAGCGCAGCAATAGTACGACTCAAGCTGAATCATAAGGGCTTCGCCTTGCGTGGTGATTTCGAACAAATAACACTGCACAACGGAGAGCGCTTTGGGCGCGCCCTGAGTCCTATGGATGGGCAAGCTATACCAGGCCTGCTCAGTGTTATTGTCATAGCCGACAACTGTCTCACAGCCTGTAGCGCGGCCAGTATAGCGCGCCTAAAAACCGAAGCTACCGGCATAAAATGGCTGGAAGTATTGGGATTACCTTGGATGGCAATAGATCGACAGCTGGAGTGTCACGGACCTTTGGCTCGAAAGAGCTAATGGCCAGTAAATAGTGGGCTGCGTTTTTCACGTTTGGCCGTGAAACCCTCCTGGAGATCGTGTGATTCCAGGCACATCCTCGACAACTCTAGTGCGATTTGAGGGTCAACGGCACCATCAGCAGCCAGCCCGATAATGCGCTTCATTGACTGCACAGCCAAAGGTGCGAGGCCGGCGAGATGCCCAGCAAAGTCATTCGCAAACTCATCGAGGTTACTCGGTGACACCAGATGGTCCAAAAAACCAATCTCTAATAGAGCGTTCGCGTTGAACTCTTCAGAAGCAACCAATATTCGCTTCGTTAACCTCACGCCAAGGCAGCGAATAAAATGATTTATACCGGCCAATGGATAACAAAGGCCAATCGCAGCGGCAGGTACTCTCATCCGACTCCCCTCTACACCGATACGGAAATCACAGCTCATAGCAAGCTCTGCCCCTCCCCCGAAGACATCACCATTCATCGCGCAGAGGGTAGGAATTGACAAGTCGGCCAGTTGGCACGTCATCTTTTGAAAAGCGTTATCACTGATCTGGCCGTCACTTAATTCCTGCAAAGACGCACCTGCGCAAAATGTTTTTGTACCCGCGCCGGATACGATTAATACCCGCACTACCTTGTCAGCTGCCACTTCGGTCAAGCGGTCCTGAATGCCGTCTAACTGCTCACGACCCAGCGAATTATGTCGTTCTGGATTATTAAGCACCAAGCGGCCTATATGGCCACTACGACTGTACAGAATTGTATCTGTCATTGGATTGTCACCGCTGATTAAAGGCGATAGTCTGGCACAGCTTACCAATGGCCGCCACCATCACTCCAAAACTGGAGCACGGGCTTCAGGAGCAATAATAGTGAGTATAATATGGCCATCGACACGATGAAGAAACGCTGTGCATGGTGTGGCGATGACCCGCTCTATGTTGCCTATCACGATACAGAGTGGGGGGTTCCGAAGCACGATGATCCTACTCTGTTCGAATTTTTGGTTCTAGAAGGGGCCCAGGCCGGACTCTCTTGGATTACCATACTACGCAAGCGGAATGGCTACCGTGAACTGTTCGACCACTTCGATGCTGAAAGAGTCGCCCATTACAGTGATGCAGAGCTGGATGAGCGGTTACAAAATCCGAAAATAGTCCGCAACCGGCTCAAGGTGTACGGCGCGCGAAAGAATGCCCGAGCCTTTCTAGACGTGCAGCGGAAATGGGGAAGTTTTTCTGACTATATATGGGACGTCGTCGACGGCCAAGCCATACAGAACAATTGGAGCTCAATGCGCGATGTTCCTCCGACCAGCGATATTTCTAACCAGCTGAGCAAAGACATGAAAAAACGGGGTTTCACGTTCGTCGGACCGATCATCATGTATGCGTATATGCAAGCCATTGGTATGGTAAATGATCATACACAAGACTGTTTTCGCCACACTGAGTGTCTGGACATGACATGAGCTGCTTAACTCAGCCTTGAGATGGTAGACTATAGCCTCAGTTGATGAGTGCATCACGTGTCCGCTTCCCCACCCAACAAGCCAACCTCGACAAACCGGTCCGTCTGGCGTCTGGCATGGCCCAATATTCTCTCTAACCTACTGTTTACTACGGTGGGTTTACTGCACATAAAAATAGTGGCTCAGTTGGGTACGACCTCCGTCGCAGCCGTAACGACCGGTCACCGCGTATTCTTTCTGATCCAGGCGATTTTAATGGGTGTATCGGTGGCCAGCACCGCCATGGTTGCGCGTAGCTGGGGGGCACAGCAGGCCAAACAGGCCGAGATCGTCACGTGGACATCCATTGTGATATCTGTGGCACTGGCGGCGGTGCTGAGTATACCGATACTTCTGGCGCCAGAGGCTATCGCAGGAATTTTCGGTCTGGACGAGGAGACGACGGCTCTCGCGGCCAGCTTCATCTTCTGGCTGGGCTTATTCAACATTTTTTCTGCCATCAGCATGATGCTCAGCACCGCGCTTCGAGCGACGGGGAACGTCATCACGCCCCTGTGGTTTCTCCTGTTCAGTTCTATCTTCAATGTAACCTTTGCTTACCTGTTGGCATTTGGTATCGGCCCTCTGCCCAAGCTCGGGGTGACTGGCGTCTCCCTCGGCGGGAGTTTTGGTGCCTCAATTATTACCATGATCTTCTTTTTTGCTTGGTGGCGCGGTCATTTTAATCTAAAGCCGACAAAACGAAAAAGTATCGATTGGGCAACGTCAAAACAGATGATTAAGATCGGCTTACCCCCGGTTGCGGAACAAGGCATTGTGCAATTGGCATTTCTCGCTTTCTTTGCCATCGTGGCACATTACGGAACCGCGGCTTACGCCTCTTACGGTATTGGTATTACCCTTGTGGCATTCCCGATTGTCATAGGGTTCGGCTTCGGCATTGCCACTGCCACTCTTGTGGGTCAGCAAATGGGCGCGGGGGAACCAGACCTGGCCGTACTGGCTGTCGCTCGTTCGCTGCGCATGGCACTGGCATCAATGATTCTATTATCCATTTTGCTAGCGACGTTCGCAGAAGAACTGGCAAGTTTCATGATCGACGACCCTGAAGTTATTGAGCTGACGGTAGTATTTATGTACCTCATCGCTCTGGCCCAGCCACTGATGGCCTGTGAGTTCACTCTAGGGGGTGCCTTGCGAGGGGCGGGCGATACCAGATTTCCACTGATTGCGACCTTTTGCGGTATTATCTTTGGGCGTCTAATTCCGGCGCTGACCTTCATGTGGCTCGAGTTTTCTGTTTACTGGATATTCTCAGTGATGGTTCTAGATTACGCCATCAAGGCCAGTTTACTGTTTTATCGTTATCGCTCCCGCAAGTGGCTTGATATACCAATGGACTTGGCAGCCTAGCAAACTCCATACACTAGTGTAGACAGAGCCCGAAATAATACTTAGAGTTGGAATTGTAGAATTAGCAGTAGGTCTATCGCCCTACCTTGCCGGAACCCTCGAATGAAAGCAGACATACTTGCCGCTAACAGCGGCAGCGCTTCACCGTTTAATCGCAGTGTCCAGCACGATGCGAAGCGCATCGCGATTCTGTCGCAAGCGGCGAGGCTATTCAATTACAAAGGCTCGCGTGCCACCACGTTACATGATATCGCAGACAGCCTAGGCTTAACCAAAACAAGCCTGTACTACTATGTAAAAAACAAGGAAGACCTTATTTACCAATGCTACATGGCCGCTCTGGAACTTCATCACAGAAACCTGGATGAGATTGAGAGACGGCACGCTGGGGCTATGGAGCGCATATCGGGCTATTTCCTTCAACATTTCGAAAACTGGTTTGCAGCTCAAGAAGGAAGGTCGCCTCATATCGCCGCCCTACTAGAAATTGCCGCCCTAAAGGGGACCCATCGCAAACACGTGGAGGCCAGCTACATACGCCTGTTTCAACGCCTACGAGAGTATATCCGCCAAGGTATCGCGGAGGGCTCTATCAGGGACTGTGAACCCACATCCACCATGCGCGCAATAGTGGGTTCCGTAGATTGGACGTTTTCCTGGCTACACAGTATTCCTAGAGAGAAGGTGAGGACCACCGCCAACGAGGCACTGGACATTATTACCAACGGCATATGTGCCGGTGAGGTGCCCCACTCTCCTGCCAAACTTTTTCACGAAAGCAAAGAATCAGTGTATCCAGAGGGGCTCAATCGTGTGGCGAAAAATCGCCTGAAGCAGAAGGCATTCTTTAAAACAGGCACCCGCTTCTTCAACACGCAGGGCTTTACCGGCACCTCCCTGGATGAGATTGCAGAGCACCTAAATGTATCCAAAGGTGCGTTCTACTACCACATCAAAAACAAAGAAGATCTACTATTCCACTGTTATAACCTCTCGCTGGATATTATTGAGGGAATTCATGCACAGTCCCCGCAATTTGCAAACACAGGCTTGGAAAAAGCAGAGATGACATGTCGCCGTGTTTTCTATGTCCAAAATTCTGACGAGGGACCTCTGATACGCTACAACACGATTACAGCGTTGCCGATGGCGCGCAGACGTCAGATACTCAAGCGTACCGATAAGAACAATGAAAATTTCGGTGCCTTTTTAAACGAGGGAATAGAAGACGGCAGTGTGCGCCCGATCAACACGTTAGTAGCGCAACATCTTATTACAGGCGCACGCAACGCTGCCATGGACATCAAGCGCTGGCGCAGGGTTGACAGCATAGACGACGCCGCGATTGACTATTTCGATGTCTTTTTTAACGGCTTGCGACCGCGCTAAACAGCTAACCGGCTAACATTATGGAGTATATTTGTGGCAAGTGATCTAGATAAACTGCTCAAGTTTCTTGAGGTTGAGCAGATGGATAAATATCTGTTTCGAGGGAACAGTCCTAAACGTCCATCGCGCGTGTTCGGAGGACAGGTGCTGGCACAGGCACTGAATGCAGCGATAAGGACCGTAGAGAAACGCTTTTTTGCCCACTCGATGCACGCCTATTTTCTGCGCCCCGGCGACCCCAAAAGGAAGATAATTTACGAAGTGGATCCAATTCGCGATGGCAAAAGCTTCACCACTAGGAATGTCATCGCCAGACAGGGCGGCATTGCCATCTTCAGTACGTCTATTTCGTTTCACATTGAAGAACCCGGCCTATCGCACCAAGTCGAGGCATTGCAAGTGCCACCGCCGGAGGAACTTGAATCTGACTTTGATCGCTGGTCTCGGCTAGCAACAGAAAACCCCGGCGTCATCGAGCCGCCCTTAGTGCACCCCATCGAGCGCAAACATGTGCGGCCGCGAGACTACCTTAACCCCCAACCGCAGGAGCCACAGCAGCAGATCTGGTTTCGTGCGCTAGGAGATCTCGGAGACGACTTGACCAGACATCAAACCCTACTGGCTTTTATCTCGGACTTTGGCTTGCTTGGTTCGGCGCTACTACCGCATCCCTACACTGGAATGAACACGGACATGCAAGCGGCGAGTCTTGATCACGCCCTGTGGTTTCACCAGCCTTTTAGAGCAGATGACTACTTGCTGTACTGTCTGGACAGCCCGATCGCGGCCGGAGCGCGCGGGTTTAGTCGGGGTTCGTTCTATACGCGCGATGGGATTCTAGTGGCCTCTACGGCTCAGGAGTCCTTACAGCGTATACGCACACCTAATTAACAGTGGTCTCTATTTGATCTCCAAGAGCGAGCAGCTCTAGGCTGGCACCGTTGTGGCGCAGTCGGGTAATAGAGCCATTAGCTGGCCAGAAACAAAGCGTTTCAGGCCGATCCAGCAGTTGTCCGACCACGGCATTTATGACCAAAAAATGGGTGAAGATTACTGCCGGCTGAGTTAACGCTAGAAGCCGCTGCAACGTCGCGGCCCGCCAAGCAATCAGGTCATCCCCCTGCTCCACCCACTGCTGTTGCATAAATTGACGCAGCCAGACCTGGCGCTCAGCTAGCGGCACAGGCGAAGGTATTTCTCGAAACACATCCTCAATAATCACATCGCGCCGCAGCGACTTGGCCAGAGGCACAGAGGTCTCAAGAGCACGCTGCAAGGGGCTACTCAATAGTAATGTATCACTGCCGACATGCTGTTGCAGGGCTTCAGCGGCATCCTCGGCTTGCTGCTGACCGAGATGACTGAGGCCGGGGTCAGGAGCCTCGCCCCAACTTGCCGCCGCCTCCCCGTGCCTTATGAGGAATAGTTCCATAGCGTCTCTAGCGATTAATTAGCGATAGGAAATTAGCGCTTCGCCCTGTTGCTGACCTAGCACCTGCAGAAATGAGCTGTCATTATAATAAGACAGTGAAATTTTCGAGCGACTGTAAAACAGCTGTGTCACTGAGCAATTAAAGATAGGCTCATAAAGTTGGTAGGTTTTTTCGCCATCTAGACCTAGTATCTGTGCAACAATAGTGGCTAACGTACCACCAGAGGTAAAAATACCGATGGTTTTACCTGCCCCCTGCTCTTGCATCACATCTGCCATGGCCTGGCGGGCACCCCCGGAAAATTCGGCCCAAGTCTGGATGCGAGTATCATTACAAGCAGGAGAAACCCAGTAATTAAATACGGCTTCAATAACCTTCTGATAGTCCTTACTCGAGCTTAAACCCTTATCAACCATCGCCTCAATCTTCGAGTTGAATTTTATCACCTCAGGCATAAGATATTTCAACTGCTGGTCATTTTGAATCTCATTGAAGCGAACATCAATATGGTGAGGGACGTCTGCGGGCTGGCTGGCAATGGCTAATCGCGCTGTATTGCGCTGCCGCGAAAGGTCGCCACTGTAAACAGCATCGAAGTGTATACCTTGATCACTAAAATACTCACCTACCACCGCCGCCTGCCGACACCCTAAATCGGAGAGCTTGTCGTAGTTTTCAGCACCGAAGGATGCCTGACCATGGCGCACGAGATAAATAGTGGCCATCAGACACTCTCCAAAATAGTGTTGGGTTGACGATTAAAGCGGAACTCTCGTCGATAGGGAAAGAAGTCTTCGACGTATCCCGCGTGTATCTTGTCCTGTAAATCCGTCCAGAATGAAGCCTCATAGATATCACTATGAAGTGTGTCAAACACTCTGCGTGCGCGCTGATTTCCGGAGAAAAACAGCGAAAATTCTTCTGGAAAAATATCGTTGGGGCCTACCGAATACCAGGGCGTGCTGGCCATCTCCTCCTCTTCCGTGCGCGGCTTGGGGAGGATACGGAAGTGGCAGTCTGTCAGCGGAACAATTTCATCGTAATCATAAAAGACTACTCGACCGTGTCGTGTCACACCGAAATTTTTAAGGAGCATGTCCCCGGGAAAAATATTGGCGGCGGCCAACTGCTTGATGGCATTACCGTATTCATCCATCACCTCCTCTACCTGCTCGTCGGTGGCAGTGCGAAGATACAGATTGAGCGGCGTCATGCGACGCTCTACGTACACATGTTTAATGATTAGGGCTTTGCCGTGTTCCTCGATCACAGAGGGCGCGACTTCGCGCAACTCCTGCATCAATTCATCCGAAAAACGCTCGCGCGCAAATGCCAGATTAGTGAACTCTTGCGTATCCGCCATCCGGCCAGCGCGATCCCATTTTTTCACCAGCGCGTATTTAGCCTTCACCTGTTCGCGGGTCATGTCCTTGGGAGGCGTGAACTTGTCCTTAATGATTTTGAAGACAAAGTCGTAGGATGGCAGGGTAAAGACACTCATCACCATGCCCTTAATCCCCGGGGCGATACTGAACTGGTCGTTGGTATTCGTCATATGCCTAAAAGCACAGCGATGGTAATAGGTTTTTCCATGCTTATTGTGCCCCATGGCACTGTAAATCTCGGAAATGGGTTTTGCCGGCATAAGCTCCTGAAGGAACAAAACATATTGAGCGGGCCTGCTCGCATCTACCAAGAAATAGGATCGAGTAAAACTAAACAGCACGCTGACCTTATCAGAACCAAATAGAATAGCGTCGACAAAAACTGCACCCGCCTGATTATGCAGAATGGGCAGAACAAAAGGCGTTGATCGATCACCAGACACTATACGCCCGACTATGTAGGCACCCTTGTTACGAAAAAAGTGATGCTCAAGGACCTGCATTTGGGTGTTTTCTGTCGCATCGAAACCTAGCTCTGGACTATTAAGCATCGCCTCTTGAATACTTTCAATGTCCCGCTGCATATCTTCATAAGGGATCGCAAAAGCATAATCGTTGAGTAATGCTTGGAGAGCATCGGAGAGAGACCCTTGCAACGTGTAAGTGCGGTAAACTTTCTCCACATCCGCAGATGGCATATCGGCATTAGGCGAAAATACAAAAGCATATTCGTCACGAATCTTTCGGTGCTTCAATACTGCGCAATAAACTGAATTAAAAAATGTTTCGGCTATTTCAAAATTATTGTGCCCCACAATCAACTGCGCGTATATCGCGCGCGCTTTCCGCCAGAACTGAAAATCGCGAAGATCCTGCCCTGCGATCAGTTCCACGCACTGATATATTTGACGGGTTTTAGCTTTATAGAGATCGATGCGTTGGATTGATGATTGCTGTATTCCAGACCAGTCGGCATTCTCAAAGCGAGTTCGCGTCGCCAGTGTTATATTTTGGAACTCTGCGAAATAAGATTCGAATCCATTCAGTATGGTGCGCGCAAAGCGCTCTGCCGTATCCACGTGGGGTTATAAGAACCTCTATTGCTCGCAAGCCAACCTGCAGGGTAGCAGAAACAGCTGCGCATAGAACGCAGCCACTAATGAGGCGACTAACGGGCTCACAGCATTTCCTTTGCGAACAGTTCTAGGATCTGCGGGTTCGCGACACTCAACAGCATTGAACCCACTTCACCGCGTCTACCGGCTTCTTTCCAGGGCGCCAGTCGCTCGATGATTCTTCCGTGTGACCCTACCAGCGACACTTCGTCAATTAACGCATTCGGCACCAGAGCCTGAGCCTCTTCCTTTTTACCGCTCAGATACAAATCTTGTATCCGTGTTGCAACATCACCGTAACCAAGCCGCGTGGCATAGTCGTGGTAAAAATTCTTATTCTTAGCCCCCATGCCTCCAATATACAGCGCTAGCCACGGCCGCAGAGAATCAAAGGCCGCATTCAGATCGTCGTTTGCGGCAACCATAACAAAGGGTGCGACATCAAAATCTTTTAGACTCTTGCCATTCCCGGCTTTGGCGAACCCTTTGTCCAAATGCTCGCCTATGATGTCGTATTTTTGAGGATCCATCCAAACAGGGAACACGCCGTCGGCAACTTCACCCGCGCACGCGAGACCTGCAGGCGTAATAGATGCTGTGTAAATAGGGATCTCAGGACTGCTCTGCAAAATCGACTTCAAGGGTTTACCGAGTCCAGTAGTGCCAGGCCCCTTATTGGGAAGCTGGTAAACCTGGCCATCAAATTCCACTGGGCCATCTCGCTCCATTATCTTACGCATGATCTGAATGTATTCACGGGTGCGGGTGACGGGCTTGCCATAGGGAACACCATGCCAGCCCTCAACCACCTGCGGCCCGGAGGCACCCAGACCTGAAATAAACCGACCGCCTGACAACTGGTGCAGCGACATTGATGTCATCGCACACATAGCCGGAGATCGAGCGGGCATCTGCATAATTGCCGTGCCCACCCTGATTTTTTTGGTCTGCGCTAATATCCAGGTGGCAGTGGACACAGCGTCATTACCGTAAGCCTCCGCTGTCCACACAGAATCAAAGCCCATCGATTCCGCCTGATGTATCAGTTCCATGGGTATATGAATTTGTTTGCCGGAATAGCCCAGCAGAAAGCCCAGTTTCATCGATAATCTCCAATAATAGCCATGCTTGGCTAGCCTTAAATTAGTGTGGCCATTTAACCATCGAAAACAACAGCGAATTGTGCCTCATAGCAGCCGTCATTGCCAAAAAGTCCTTCGCGCTGCCGACCAAAAACACGGTGAATCATTTGGTTCGGCACACTGTATCCGCAATGAAAGTCTTAATGCAACAGACTGTAGAGCTTCCGTTGGTACTCTACAGCCAGCGGGTCACCTTTGCCCAGTGATGCAATCGACTCCAACAGCATGCGCTTTGCTGCTCCGTCGCCATGATTAAGGTCTTTACGCAGTATGCTGACAAAATGTTCCATGCCATCACGAAACAGCCCAGTGTCTATGTATTGCACACCTAACTGGTAGCGGACATCAAGGTCATCCGGGCTAGTGGCTAGCTGCTGCTCCAACGCCTCAATCTCGGGCGACTTTGCGGCCTCTCGCTTGATGTCTAGCTGCGCTTGCAGTTGCTCGTAGGCCGCGTCCTGATCTGCCTTACGCACACCCTTTAATAATGCTTCTGCCTCATCCAATCGCAGGCTTTCGATCAAGGCATGGGCGTAAGTCATAGTAATATCATGACTCTGCTGAGAGTCGGTCCATGCCTGACGCAGCGGCATAAGAGCCTCGCTAAACTCTCCTCTTTCCATCGCCTCCAACCCGGTTTGCACCAGTGCATCCCAAGGCTTGGGCAGATACTTCGCCAACATTTCTCTAATAAACGATTCCGTTTGAGCCCCGGAAAACCCGTCTACGGGCTGACCGCCCTGTATCACCATCACCGTCGGCAGGTTGCGCACACCTAATTGCTGAGCGATATCCTGCTGCTCATCTGCATTCACCTTAGCCAGCAAGAAAGCACCTTGATATTCCGTGGCGATTTTTTCCAGCAGGGGCATTAACACTTTACAGGGTTCGCACCACTCGGCCCAAAAATCTACCACTACCGGGCGTTTATGAGATTCTTCGATGAGGAGCGCAGAGGCGTTGGTTTCATCTACGTTAACTATGTAATCGGCCACTTGCTCTCCTTGTGAATGTTCGATTATACCTTTTGGCTTCGCTGAATTAACGCGCTTAAAAGCACTGGCAGCCAAGTGCGGGTCGTGCGGGGTCGTCTCGGGTGTGTCTATATGCTAGAGGCCCAGTACATCCTGCATATCGTAAAAACCTGGATTCTGCCCTACCAACCAACCAGCAGCGCGCACCGCTCCACGAGCAAAGGACATACGACTGGAAGCCCTATGGGTAATTTCTACACGCTCGCCATCGGCCGCAAAGATGACGGTGTGGTCGCCCACAATATCGCCAGCGCGCACGGTGGCAAAGCCAATGGTATTGCGATCACGCGCGCCGGTCTGGCCTTCACGTCCGTACACCGCAACCTTGTCCAAATCACGACCCAGCGCATCGGCCACCACCTTGCCCATACTGAGCGCAGTGCCGGAAGGCGCATCGATTTTGTGCCGATGATGTGCCTCATACACTTCAATATCGACGTCGTCGCCCAGCACTCGGGCCGCCATATCCAGTAGTTTGAAACACACATTAACACCCGTGCTAAAGTTGGACGCCTTACAGATTGGCACAAGGCTCGCAGCCTGTTCAATATCGCGCTGCTGCTCGGGTGTAAACCCGGTGGTGCCAATCACCATGGCAACGCCGCTGGTACTGCACAGGGCAAGATTAACCATCGTTGCATCGGGCACTGAAAAATCAATTAACACGTCAATATCACCGATCACGTCTGCCAGTGAACTGGCAACGGCTACGCCGTTTTTTCCCTGCCCGGACAACTCACCCGAATCCGCACCAACCAGCGTGCTTTCGGGACGCTCGATGGCCGCAGTCAATACCATGGCATCAGCCTGCCCAATCGCTTCAATCAGGGTCCGACCCATGCGCCCCGCGGCACCTGTAATACCAATCCGTGTTGTCATGTTTTCATATCATCAAAAAAACTCTTCACGCCTTCGAACCAGCTCGTCTGTCGAGGAGATTGATTTTGTCCACCCTCTCCCAGGCTACCGCGTAGTTGCTCCAGCAATGCTTTTTGCTCCTTATTAAGTTTAACCGGTGTCTCGATCACTGCACGACACAGTAGGTCACCCACACCGCCGCCCCGCACGGGTTTTACGCCCTTGCCCCGCAGACGAAACAGTTTACCCGTCTGCGTTTCAGCCGGTATCTTCAATTTAACCCGGCCTTCAAGTGTGGGCACCTCTAAATCACCCCCCAGCGCGGCCTCCACAAAGGTAATGGGTACCTCACAATACAGATTTTTCCCATCGCGCTCAAAGATATGATGTTGCCTAACTGACATCTGAACAAACAGATCGCCGGAGCCCCCCCCTTCTGGTCCTGCCTCTCCTTCACCCGACAAACGAATGCGGTCACCGGTATCGACACCCGGCGGCACCTTGACTGACAACGTTTTGGTTTTCTCCATCCTGCCCTGGCCACGGCAAGTACCACAAGGGTCAGAAATAGTTTTGCCGCGCCCTCGGCAACTCGGGCAGGCCTGCTGCACCTGAAAAGGGCCTTGCTGCATGCGCACTTGACCGACGCCACCGCAGGTAGAACAGTTAGCAGGAGAACTGCCTTTTTTCGCACCAGAGCCTTCACAGGTATCACAGGCACTCAGACTGGGTACCCGGATTTCAACCGTAGTGCCATTGACCGCATTCTCCAAAGAAATATCCAGAGTGTAGCGTAAATCAGACCCACGCTGAGGACCACCTCGACCACGCCCTCCGCCGCCACCACCGAAAATATCACCGAACACATCGCCAAAAACGTCGCTGAAATTACCACCGCCGAAGCCACCACCGCCGCCACCCGAATCAACGCCGGCATGGCCATACTGGTCATACGCAGCGCGCTTCTGGGCGTTCGTAAGGATTTCATAGGCCTCGCTGGCTTCCTTGAATTTTTCCTCTGCGGCAGGGTCGTCAGGGTTTCGGTCCGGATGATGCTTCATCGCTTCTCGACGATAAGCCTTCTTGATATCCTTTTCGTCGGCACTTTTGCTGACGCCCAACACCTCATAGCAATCACGTTTTGACATAAACTCTTATGGCTCTTTTACAGCTCTTTCTGAAATGACTACGCGGGCACTGATGTCCCGCGTAGTCTTGATATCATCACGCAATGGACTCATCGTCCATCACGCCGGTACGAACACCAGGTTTTAGTTTTTGTCGTCCTTCACTTCCTCGAACTCTGCATCGACGGCATCGTCGCTTGCAGCAGATTCCGCCTGATCACCGCCACTGGCGGCCTCCTCAGACTGCGCAGCATACATCTTTTGCGCCACCGACCCCGTCACTTCAGTGAGTTTGGCGGCCGCGGCATCAATAGCGTCCTTATCATCTGCCTTTAACGCTTCTTCTGCTTCAGTAATCGCCGCATCGATAGCAGCCTTCTCCTCATCGTTGGCGTGTTCGCCGGCCTCCTCTACCGTCTTTCGCGCTGCATGAACCAGTCCGTCGCAGATATTGCGCGAATTCACCAATTCAGCAAACTTCGCATCGGTCTCAGCGTTGGCCTCAGCGTCGGCTATCATATTTTCGATATCCTCGTCACTCAAACCACCGGATGCTGTGATGCGAATAGACTGTTCTTTACCCGTTGCCTTGTCTTTCGCCGACACCTGCAAGATACCATTGGCATCCAGATCGAAAGTCACCTCGATCTGAGGCGTGCCACGCCGTGCTGGGGGAATGTCAGCCAGATCGAAACGACCCAGTGATTTGTTTTCCGTAGCCTGCTTCCGCTCACCCTGCACGACGTGAATCGTTACCGCTGACTGGTTGTCATCTGCAGTGGAAAATATTTGCGATTTCTTGGTAGGAATTGTGGTGTTCTTCTCAATCAACGGTGTCGCGACACCGCCCATGGTCTCAATACCCAATGTCAGCGGCGTGACATCCAGCAGCAACACGTCTTTCACCTCACCCGACAATACAGCACCCTGAATTGAGGCACCCACGGCCACGGCCTCGTCCGGATTCACATCCTTACGCGGCTCCTTACCAAAGTAATCCGCCACGACTTTTTGCACCATCGGCATACGGGTCTGTCCACCGACCAAGATGATTTCATTCACTTCGCTGGGGTTCAGGCCCGCGTCTTTCAATGCCTGCTTTACCGGCTCCATAGACCGCGTCACCAGGTCTTCCACCAACGATTCCAGTTTAGCGCGGCTCAGTTTTACCACCATGTGCTTAGGTCCAGATGCATCAGCGGTGATATAGGGTAGATTGACCTCTGTTTGCTGGGCACTGGATAGCTCTATCTTAGCCTTCTCAGCAGCTTCCTTGAGGCGCTGCAACGCTAGCGGATCGCTATGCAGATCTATGCCACTCTCTTTCTTGAACTGTGCAGTGAGATATTCAATAAGCCGCATGTCAAAGTCTTCACCACCGAGGAAGGTGTCACCGTTGGTGGACAACACCTCAAACTGGTGCTCACCATCGACTTCGGCAATCTCGATGATGGAGATATCAAAAGTACCGCCACCGAGGTCGTATACCGCGATAGTGTGATCGCCCTTGCCCTGATCCATACCATACGCCAGCGCTGCTGCCGTCGGTTCGTTGATAATGCGCTTAACTTCTAGCCCGGCAATTTTTCCGGCGTCCTTTGTGGCCTGTCGCTGAGAGTCATTAAAATAGGCAGGTACAGTAATCACCGCCTCAGTGACCGGCTCGCCAAGGTAGTCCTCAGCCGTCTTTTTCATCTTGCGCAGAATTTCAGCAGCCACCTGCGGCGGTGCCATTTTATCGTCTTTTACCTGCACCCAGGCATCGCCATTGTCCGACCCAATGATTTTGTACGGCACCATGGAGATGTCTTTCTGAACCACGTCGTCCTTGAACTTACGACCGATCAAGCGCTTGACCGCGAACAGTGTATTCTGCGGATTGGTAACCGCCTGACGTTTGGCGCTCTGGCCAACCAGAATTTCACCGTCCTCGGTATAACCGACCACCGAGGGAGTCGTACGATCACCCTCGGCATTTTCGATAACCTTAGGCTTACCACCCTCCATAACGGATACGCAGGAGTTAGTAGTCCCGAGGTCAATTCCAATTATCTTACCCATTGTCTGTCTCCAGTTTGTTGTCGCGGGCTTAACCGCTGCTATCAATTACGTTGTGTTATATATTGGCCCTGATTGACTGATTTCAAGGGCTAGGCACCCACTACAGCCCCTAAAAGGGACCCAAAAGCAGTCTATTCGCTCAAATTAGATTCCCGCTGGACTTTTGCTGACCATCACCATCGCAGGGCGCACAAGCCGTCCGTTAAGGGTGTAGCCCTTTTGCATCACCGCGATCACCGTGTTGGGTTCTACGTCACCGTTTTCCACCATGCTCATGGCCTGATGCAGCTGGGGATCAAACGGCTCTCCGGCGGGGTCTACCGCCACAATATGGAATTTTTTCAGCGCATCGTGGAAGCTTTTGAGCGTCAGCTCTACCCCCTCGGCGATGGGCTTGACGATGTCATTGTCGCCTACGGCCGCTTCCAGAGCCCGTTCGAGGTTATCCACAACCGGCAACAATTCGCCACAAAAACGCTCCAGCGCAAACTTGCGCGCCTTTTCCACGTCCTGTTCCGCTCTTCTTGTCACATTCTGAGAGTCTGCCTGAGCTCGTAGAACCGCATCCCTTGCAGTAGCCAGATCCTCTTCGAGCCTCTCTATCTGCTCTTCCGCAGACAATATCTCCCCGCTTGGGCCATCGTCTGCAGCCTCAGGCGTTAATGCTGCACTATCCGCTGCGCTATCTACGACGCCATCAAGCGGTTCATCGCTCCCTGGCTGATTTGGGTCTTGTTTCGCCACGCTGGCACTCCCTTTAAAGTGATGACTACTGATGAGCAACTCTGTGAAGCCGCACAATCAGAAATCGTTATCGGGATATGGGGTCAGCCGCAGCCATTTCAAGGTTTGCCGCGCGGAATTTGCAAGAATTGATAGACGCGTAATTGACAGCCGAGGGGTGACCGTCGCTAGCTTGAAAGCGCCGAGCTGAGCATCCGGGCAGTGACATCGACAATAGGAATAACGCGGGCATACTCCATTCGTTTGGGACCGATAACTCCCAGCACGCCTAGTGTCCGGAAACCGTCATTGTAGGGGGCAGTGACCACACTGTAGTTACCAAATACGTCGTATCCCGCCTCCTCACCGATAAAGATCTGCACACCCTCGGCACGAGTGCTACGCTCCAGCAGGTGCAGCAAATCCTTTTTTTGTTCAAAGGACTCAAATAGATCACGTAACGTAGGCATTTCCTCAGCGGTGGCGCTGCCGAGAAGCCGAGATTCGCCGACCATCATACACTCCTCACCATCACCCTCCTGATCCAGCGCTTTGCTGGCCAAATCCAGTGCATCCTCTAGGTAACTGTCTATCTGACTACGGGCCTCGCGCATTTCACGCAATATCCGCTCCTTCACCTGATTCAGGGCCTGGCCGGCGTAGCGTTGGTTCACCATGGCCGCCGCGTCACGCAGCTGTGCCTCTGTGAAGGGCCGCTGGGTATGGATAATGCGGTTTTGCACCTCTCGCTCATTGACGACGAGAATCACCAGTACCCGATTGCCAGAAAGGGGCAAAAACTCCACCTGGCGCAATTGATTCGCCTCCTGACGAGGCACGGTGACCAGACCCGCTTGGGCGGTAATATTGGACAACAGCGAGGAGGCAGCCTGCACCAGCTCTGTCGCAGACTTGTCAGGATTGAGTTCAGCGCGCAGCGCGGACACAGCATCGTCTTCCGGGGCTTGAATCTGTAAAAGGGTATCCACGAATAAGCGGTAACCCAAAGCCGTCGGCACCCGGCCCGCCGACGTATGGGGCGAATGCAAATAGCCCCGCTCCTCCAAATCGGACATCACATTGCGAATCGTAGCCGCACTCACGGGCAGACCCGCCATTTTGAGTAACGTACTCGACCCAACCGGTTGACCATCCTGAATATGATGCTCAACCAATGTTTTTAACAGAATGCTAGCGCGTTCTGAAATCACTCCTGCCGCCATAGGTTACAACCAAAAATGATACACCTACATGTTTATCACAGGAGGCAGAAATTACAAAGACATACACGCAACATATGTCGTGTCCCATTGCTATTTAAGCGGCCACGGATGTGCCGCATACAGGCGGAATTGACGGTAACGACGTTGATCCTGCTTTCCTGCAGCCGCCTTATATGCTTTAGAAAATGAGTTTTAGGCCGCTAATGTTCCATGCTAAGATTGCCGAAAAGTCCAAAGACGGTCTCTCATGCTCGCCCAAATCAGCATCAGCAACTACACCATTGTCTCTTCCTTGGATATGGAGTTTTTCTCAGGAATGACAGTGATCACCGGCGAGACGGGCGCGGGCAAGTCCATCATGCTGGACGCACTGGGGCTGTGCCTCGGAGACCGGGCTGATTCGAAGACCGTACGTCATGGTTGTGACCGCGCAGAGATTGTCGCCAACTTTGATGTCACCGCTATCCCCCTGGCCATTGCCTGGCTGAAAGATCGTGATTTGCACACTAGCAACGAATGCCTATTACGCCGGCTTGTCACCGCCGATGGGCGCAGTCGCGCCTATATCAATGGCAGCGTCTCCACCCTCCAGGACTGCGCCGAGCTGGGCGCATTACTGATCGACATCCACAGCCAGCACGCCCATCAGTCACTACTGCAAAAGCCGGTACAACGAGCGTTACTGGACGCCTATGCTGGGCACAAGCCCCTCACCCGAGACGTCGAGCAATGTGCCTCCGACTGGCTGCGCAAGCGTCGCGAGCTGGCGTTATTGACGGGATCAACCGATGAACACACCAGTCGTATACAGCTGCTGACCTACCAGGTGGAAGAGCTCGATGCACTAAGCCTGCAGACGGGCGAACTGGCTGCGCTGGAACAGGAGCAAAACAGACTCGCCAATGCCGAAGAGATTTTGGAGGGCGCTCATCAAGCGCTGGAGCTCTGTGATGATCAAGAAACGGGCGCACGCCAGGCCCTGAAATTACTCGGCGGAGATGTTCATGCCACGGCTGCTGTCATCAATGCCAGAAATCTACTGGAGTCTACCGCCATTCAGTTGGGCGAGGCTTGCGGTGAGATTCAGCGTCATATCGACAGTGTTCAGGTCAATCCAGACCGTCTGAGGGAAGTGCAAAAGCGTCTAGAAAGTGTTTACGATATCGCCCGCAAGCATAAGGTGATGCCTGAACGGCTGGCTGAGCTGCACCATTCGCTGCGAGACGAGTTGCAGGGCTTGGCCAGCGGTGGCGAGCGTATCGAACAGCTGAAGCTGGAGATGGTTGATCTGACGGCACAGTACACGGATAGTGCAATTCGCCTGAGCAAAAAACGGCGCAGCGCGGCGAAAAAACTGGTGAAGAACGCCTCTTCGGTCCTAGCGTCACTGGCCATGGACGGATGTCAGTTTGAGATTGCTCTCATACCCCTGAAAAGTGAAGACCCTCACCCGCACGGCAACGAGGAGATCGAATTTCTCATCAGCACCAACCCCGGTGCGCCCGCCCGGGCTCTGGGCAAAATTGCATCGGGTGGCGAGCTTTCACGTATCAGTCTGGCCATCGGCGTCGTAACGGCGAACACCGCTACCGTCGCCAGCATGGTGTTCGACGAGGTAGACGTCGGCATTGGCGGTGCGGTTGCTGAAGTCGTGGGTAAATTACTGCGCACGCTGTCGGAGCGCACACAAGTGTTATGCGTGACCCACCTAGCCCAAGTGGCGTCTCAGGGAACTCATCACCTGCAGGTGTCCAAGACCAGTAGCGACACCTTTGTCGAAACGAGTCTGAAAAAGCTGGAGAATGACGACAAAGTGCAAGAGATTGCCCGTATGCTGGGCGGTGTCAAGATTACACCGCAGACGCTAGCGCATGCTCGGGAAATGTTGGAAAGCTAGATCGGGTCTATTTTGCGGACGTATAGCACCAAGGAGTGATCGATCAGTTCGTAACCACGTTCTTTGGCGATCTCATGTTGGCGTTGCTCAATCACCGCATCGGTAAACTCTACGACCTCCCCGCTGCTGACACAGACCATGTGATCGTGGTGTTCACCTTTGGCCAGCTCAAATACTGAATGGCCAGCCTCGAAGTGATGACGCGAAACCAGACCCGCGGCCTCGAACTGCGTGAGGACCCTGTAAACCGTTGCCAAAGCCACATCCTCCCCGGCATCGCGCAACGCCTGGTAGACCTCTTCCGCGCTCAAATGCTGTGAATTGAGTTCTGAAGATTCCAAAAGCTGTAGAATCTTGACACGCGGCAAAGTGATTTTTAAACCCGCATCGCGTAGTTCCTGATTTTGCTCAACCATACCCTAGGGGCTTCTCTGTGCTGACGAGTGAGGGTATGATGCCATTCTCATATTGGAAGTGGAAGTGTTATCCCATGCGGATTCTGTTGATCTCCCTAACTCTGGCCTTTATTAGCGCCTGCGGCTTTCCCGGTGTCTATAAAATAAATATCGAGCAAGGCAATATCGTTACCCAAGAGATGGTCAATCAACTCAAGCCGGGCATGAGTCGGCGTCAGGTGAAGTTCATTATGGGCACTCCACTGATTAAGGACACTTTTAACCGCAATCGTTGGGATTATGTGTTCATGATACGCAATGGATCAACGGTTCTCGATCAATCTCGAGTCGCGGTTGAGTTCAACGAAGACACACTGGTTAACGTGTTCGGGGACTTTGTTTCAGCAGATTGGGCCGCAACAGGCGGCGCTCCAACGGCCACTTCACCATCAGCAGAACCCGCTTCGGAACTAGCCACCTACCAGTAACGGCGCCGACTGGGTTCAGTCTGACGCATCCTGCTGCCGACGTTCTTTGGCACGCTCAGCGCGCGCTTTTCGCACTTCCTTTGGATCGGCGGTGAGCGGCCGATAAATCTCAACCCTGTCTCCGCCGCGCAAAACCTGCGTCGGCGAAATCACCTGACCAAAAATGCCGAACTTGGCGTTATCCAGATCCACCCCGTCAAAGGTACTGGCGATACCTGATAGCTGCGCGGCCTCTAAAGCCGTTGCTCCAACGGGTAATTCGACCTCGAGAAGTGCTTGCTTGTGTGGCAACGCATAGGCCACTTCAACTTTAATCGTAGTATTTTCACTCATAGAGTCAACCGTATATTTGACTGGCGCGCCGACCTACAGCATCCACCAGATTATTTGTCGCTTTGTCGAATAACCGGGACGCTGCAACACCGAGCAACGTACCGTTAATGGTGAATTCCAGATTTAAACTCATTTTGCAGGCGGAGTCACCCAGAGCGCGAAAGTCCCAACGCCCGGCAAAGTATTCAAAAGGGCCATCGATCAATTCCAGTGTGATTTCCCGCGGAGCCGACATTCGATTGCGCGTACTAAAACTTTGGGTGATGCCAGCGCGCGCTAGATCCAGGCGGGCCTCAACCCAATCCTCTTCACGGCGCAGAACACAGGCACCCACACAGCCTTCCATATAACACGGATAGGATTCCACATCGCTCACCAATTCGAACAACTGGTAAGCACTGAAGGGCAGCAAGGCGCTACGGTTGATAACGGTCATGATTGCGATCTTACCTTGTTACAGACTGCCGCCACCAACCTCTGCGCATAATCCTCATGCCCAATAAAACGGTGCAAGCAGCAACAGTGCAATTGCCGGCGTAGCAATATACCGCAACAGGAAGCGCCAGAGCGAGAAAAACCCGTCGGAACCCCGAGCCAGTTCCGGGCGCAGAATGTCAGACCGCAGACCCCAGCCCACAAACAATGCGATGAGCAATCCTACCAAAGGCAACAGTACATTTGCCGTAATGCTATCCAATAAACTCATCAGATTGGGCTTGCCCAACCAGGTGATCCGGGCTGCCGGTCTAAAGGAGTCTACCACCGCCAGGCTCAGCAGCCATACGGCCGCGCCAACGGCCAATGTCGCGGTAAAACGTTCCACTAGAAACTGGCGTTTTACCGTGGCAACAATGGGCGCCAGAATGGCTGCGGCTGAACCCAACGCAGCTAGAGCCATCAACGCAAAAAATACCGTGCCCGCTAAGTCTCCCTGATCGAGATTGCCGAAGGCATAAGGGAGACTAATAAACAACAGACCCGGACCTGCAGTTGGATCCATATTATTGGCGAATACAACCGAATAGATTGCCAGTCCGGCCAGCATAGCAATGAGAGTATCGAACACCGCCACCACCACTACCGAGCGCCCAATCGGAGTCTGCTGTGGGGCGTAGGCGCCGTACGTGATGCCGATTCCCACACCCACACCCAGCGTAAAGAAAGCATGTCCCAGCGCCACCAGTGCTGACCGTGGTGTGAAATCGGCTAATTTGGCGGAGAACAGGTAATTACGGGTAGCATCAATATCGCCGTAGTCGACTGCGAACTTGAGCAGGAACGCCAACATAACAAGCATGAGCGGCACCGCAATCCAGACCAGTACGCCTAGCCCACGCTGAACACCCAACACCACTATGCCTGCTGCGGCGAGTAAAAATAGACTTTGCCAGTAAATTTGCGCTGGCGTGTCGGTCAGATACTGCTCGAACCGCATACCTACTTCTGCTGCCGGGGCTGCGGCAAAAGTGCCCTCATACATAAACCCCGCATACGCCAGACTCCATCCCGCCACTACAATGTAAAAAGCGAGAATCAGCACCCCGGTCAAGCAGGCTAGGACACCTATCAGCCGCCATCCCTGTGAGAGCCCAGCGCTATCACTGGCAAGGGTTATGGCCGCCACAGAGCTAGGGCCACCGTAACGGCCCAAAGCAGCCTCGGCGACCATGACCGGCACTGCGATTAAAAATAAACACAGCACATAGGTGATGACGAATGCCCCACCGCCATACTCACCCGTCAGATACGAAAAGCGCCACAGATTGCCCATTCCCAAGGCAGAGGCCGACAACGCCAGCACAAATGTCGTGCGCAAATGCCATCGATCCGGGGCATTGAATGCGGGAATATTCATCCGAAAAACGGGTATTTAGTCATGATCTTACAATGCCGCACGGCGTCAGATGTGAAAAGAGGAAGATTCACGTTTCACCTCTGGGCCTTGTCCGTATAATGCGCGCCATGACCAAAAAGAAACCTAAGAAACCCAGTAATGTCATCGCCCAAAATAGGCGTGCCAGTTTTGACTATCAACTATTGGACACGTTCGAAGCAGGCGTGGCCCTTAGCGGCTGGGAAGTGAAGAGTCTGCGCATGGGCAAAGCCGATCTGGCCGACTCCTACGTGCTAATGAAAAACGGCGAGGCCTGGTTGCTGGGAACCCATATCATCCCACTGGACACTGCCTCAACCCATTTCGTGACTGATCCCACTCGCACCCGTAAGCTTCTGCTGCATAAGAAGGAACTGTCGAAGATCGTCGACTCTACTTCACAAAAAGGCCTCACCTGCGTGTGTACACAAATGTACTGGAAGGGGCATCTAGTGAAGGCGAGGATCGCATTGGCTGTCGGCAAGAAAGATCATGATAAGCGTGATACCGAAAAAGATCGCGACTGGAACCGTCAAAAACAACGTATCGTGCGCGATAACGTCAAACAGTAAGGCCCGTCTTCTCAACAGGCCAACATCGTGGCAAGGGGAACTTACCGCTGGTATCATAGCTGCCCCTCATGCATGCGGTCTAATCCTTTGAAACGACGTACCTTTGCCACTGTTATCATCCTGATTGTTGCGGTCCTGTTGTTGTTTGGCAACCAACTAGCGGGACGCGCGCTTGATGCCAAGCTAGGGCCCCTGCTGACCCAAGAACTCGGGCTGCCGGTGCAACTCGCGCCGATAAAGGCTGACCTGCTGCAACTGACGGCGCAAAGCTCGATATTAACCATGGGGGATACCAAGAATCCTGCCGTTGTGGCCACCGAGGTAGAGGTCTCACTGGTACTGTCTGCCCTATTGCATGGCGAAATCCGATTGCGACACGCTAGCGCTGACGACCTCATGTTACGCCCATCACGCTGGCCCAGCTCTGATACACCTGCGGCCAAAGATTACCTGTTCCTCGACCCATGGCTTCCCGCGGATCTAGCCGTCGAGACCGGACATTATGTCAGCGATGAAGGCGACGACTATGCGCTCAATCAACTGCACTGGCAGCGCACAGTGCTCGAGGGCATAAGCGTGCAATGGTGGGAGCAACGTCAAGCGGGGAAAGTGACCCTCGACGTACAACTAGCAGCCCTGAAAAATTTGCTCCTGCTGGCGCCTGTAGAAATAGATGCGACGATGCAGGTCGCAAACAAACCTGACTCCCAGGTATCCCTCAAAGCCAAAATCCAGCAGGGAGAATCAGCGGCCTATTCCGTGCGGGCTGACATTCAAGCAGCCGACATGAGCGCACAGGTCAATGCGACTGGCAAGGTGGCCTGGAGTCTTCCAGACCAGTCTGACACCAGTATTCCCGAGCTCGAGTTAGAGCAACTATTGGCTCTATTTGACACTTATAGCGACTCGGGTGTTACAAAAACCACTGATTCAACACTGGCCTCGACGCTGCCACGACTCACTCTGCCTGCGCATCGGGGCCAGGTCTCCATCAAGGAAATCCGCCTGCAGGATGAGATCACCGGGGACACCACGTTTACATTAACCACTAGCGAACAGGGAGTGCAGATTGCGTCTCTCGCGAGCAAAGGGCCCGCCGGAATTCTAACCGGCGATCTGGCCATTAAAAGTGATCACCAGGGCTGGACCGTGAGCACGGACGCGACCCTGCAGGCACAAAAAATCAACGCTGGCTTGGCGCCCCAGTTCATCGGCACAGACTGGCTATGGCATACCGGACACGCGAAGCTCGAGGGCAGCGGAGATACCCCGGAGACGTTGCTCAATTCACTGCGGGGCGACATTGCACTGGCAGGGCATTACAACAACAAAGCGGCTACACCGGTGTCCATTGAGGCCCGATTGAATAATACCCCAGACCAGTTCGCACTCGACCACATCGCTATCGTTTTGGGCAAAGGGCAAATCAGTGGGTCAGCCTCATTGTCCGATAGGACGCCGAACACGCTCACGGTCAACGTTAAGAGTGAAAACCTGTCCCTAGGCTTTCTGACCACCAATGACGCAGAAACAATGCTTCCTGGGATAGCGATACCAGAATATCTCAACATCTTTCCGAAGCTGAATCTGGATGTGACCGTGCTTGTCAAGGGTCTCGAGACACCTTGGCTGAACATCATAGAGGCGCAGGCGACACTGCAACGCAATGCACAAGGTGGCACACTCATCGCAACGGGGACTGGCAAGCATGCTGGGACCTTCCAACTGACTCTGAAGGCTGAAAAAAATCCGACCCAACTCGCCGACTTCAAGATGAGCGCAATATTTCACAAGCTGGATTTATCCACCATTTTCAGACAAAGCGGGGTGGTTTTTAGCCGCACCTCAGGCACTATGCATTTTGCAGGCAGCGGTAAAAGCATAAACGATGTCTTCAAGACAATGCATGGGAGTTCCGCGTTAACAGTGCAGCTGAGAGAGGATGATAACTGGCAGAGACCCGCCACAAAAAAAGAGCAGCTGTTATTCTCCGGCGAGTCCCACCTTGTGACCGACAAGGGCAGGATTGTCGGGATGGAGCTTCAAAAAATCAATATCGACTCTTTTGATCAAGATTTGACAGGGAGTATCTCAATTGTGTCTGGCCGACAGCCATGGATCATTGCCAACCTGAAATCGAAAGAACTCAACATCTCGGAACTGCGCTCTCTTCTGCCCCAATCTGCCGACGATGCCGATGATGCTGGACTATTTTCCTCAATGATGAATCTCGGTGAGGCTCAGGTGTCACTCAACGCAGAATCACTGAAGATTGATGACATGGTGTTGTCAAGCTTGCAGCTCGAGGCAGTATCAGGCGCTGAGATGTTTGATGTGAAAATGTTAAATTTCACCACCGACAATGGCTCAGCGAAAAGTCAGGCCAAGATTTCGTGGGAAGGCAAGCAAGCGACACTCGAAGCCACTGCGGAGCTATCGGATATTGATTTAGACCAGTTCCTGATTCAGGGCATCAAAGAGCAACATGTCCCCGTCTCGGGTTCAGCCAAGCTAACCAGCGAAGGGAGTACGATCGGAGAACTGGCAAGCAACATGGTCGGTTATATTAATCTTCAGGCTACCCAACCCCAGCAGGGAGAGTCCCTCCAGGCCCGCCGCAAACTCGAGATGAAGGCTACGCGACTGCTCGATGGCATGCATGCGGAAATCACCACGCTGCAATGGGGAGAAAGCGACCTATCAGGCAGTATTCGCTATCACCGCACAACTCCCTCGTTACTGAAAATCAAGCTGCACAGTAGCGCCTTGTCGCTGCTGCCTTGGGAAAACGCTGAGATCACCGCAAACGCTAAAGCCAAGAAAACTCAAAGTACCAAAAGCACAACAGACCTGTCTTCTGTCGCTAGCACGAGTGCCTCGTTTGTGGGCGACATACTGTTAAGCCCGCTGCGATTTCTTGCTGGTGAGGATAAGGATAAGGATAAGAGTGATGTCACATCCAGTGAAAAATTGTTTAGCCCAAACCCCTTGCCCATAGACGCCATGAAGCATTTCAATGTGGAGATTGCTGTGGAGCTGGATTCGCTGGAAAGTACAGTGATTAGCGCAAAGGCGCTGAGTGTAAATGGCCAGGTCATCGATGGTGAATTGTTACTGAAGGCCAGCCTTGGCCAGCTCAGTGGGGGCAGCGCTGAGGCCAGCGTCAATTTTAATGCCAAGACATTACCACCCGTGCTTAAGTTCACCAGTACGTATAAGAACATGCTCGGGCTAGCAGACGGAAACACCTTCCCCCGCAGCGGCTTCATCTCTATTGAAAGCCACGGGCAGAGCGAGGCTGAACTTGCCGCCAGCACTAGTGGCCTGCTCTATATGGAACTAGGCAAAGGACCCCTCGATTACTCCAGCTCAGCACTGTTCACGGCCGACCTGGTCAGTTCCATTTTCACTACGCTGATACCCGGTATCGAGCGTGAAAAACCGCAGCTCGAATGCGGCGTCGCTGTGGCGCTACTCAAGGACGGCAAGGGTGTTACGCCCTATGGCTTTGCCCTGCGTACCAATGATGCCAATTTGCTCGGGCACATTCAGGTCGACCTTGGCCAAGAGACCATACACATGAATCTGGATTCAAGGGGTCGCCAGGGTATAGGCATCTCTGTCGGAAGTGTCTTTTCTAATGCAGTCGACATCAAAGGCCCTCTCACCGATCCCGCCATAGTCCCCAACGCTGCCAGCATTCTAGTGCGCGGCTGGGCAGCCGTTATGACCGCGGGCCTGTCTGTCTTGGGCGAAAGCATGGTCAAACGGGTTCTGGCCAGCGAAAACCCCTGCCCAGAGATCAATAAGCAGATCAGCAAAGACTTGTGCCCTAAAAACCCGCTCGCCGCCTCCTCACAAATGGTTTGCCCCAAAGCCTGAAGAATTGCGCTATACTGTCCCCTCACAATGGGGGCGATTCGGATTCGACGACGGTTGCGAACCCTGAGGTGCATGCCGTGATGGTAGCCAATCACGTAAATCCAAAGCTGCAAACTATTAGTTGCCAATGACGACAACTACGGTGCTCAACTAGCTGCGTAAGCAGTTCTTTGTTGCACTTCTGGCGGATTCGTCCGCCAGCGGTCTTTAGCAAGGTGCCAGCCCCGCGCTACTGACTGTCATCTAGAACTGGATCGCTGCAAGGACTGTCTTGGACCGCGCTGCTAAACTTAAACAAGACTCGCCAACTACGTCCTGCCCGTTGGGCTGTATGCGGTTAAATTAATTAACGGAATCTAAGCATGTAGAGCTGAAGGCAGAGTACTGGCGGACGCGGGTTCAATTCCCGCCGCCTCCACCATTTCAAAGTAATTCAACGTAACTGAATGTACTTAACTAGCTGTATAATAAGTATTTTTTATATATTTACACAGTTTTAACACCTTTTAACGTAACCAGATGTATGCCAATATACCCCCACCAAGGGGGGTATATTCTGGGGTACAAACCCCGCCATGCCACCTTGTACCCCCAAAATGCCCCCTAGGGGCCTACAGGAGGCCAGGCATGCCTAAAGCCACCCACCTTACCGCGCCCCAGCCAGGCAAAAAGCGCCAAAGCCCAACAGCGGGCTTACAAGCTTTATGACGAGAAGGGTCTATTCTTGCTAGTACACCCTAACGGCTCCAAATACTGGCGGCTCAAGTACCGCTATGCCGGTAGGGAAAAAATGTTGGCCCTCGGCGTCTACCCAGGCGTGACGCTAGCCAAAGCCAGGGGCAAACGCGATGATGCCCGCAAGCGGTACTGACAAGTTAACTCTTCGGGGCTAAAGGAATCGGCCAACCATTCTCAGGCTATCGCCCTGCTCCACTCATTGAACGCACTGACCCTAAGATCACGGTAATGCTGCGCGCCGACCAAGTGCCTACCCAGATTGAATAAATTGCTGACGGCAGCATGCGCTCCCAAGAATCGCTGCGCCTGACGGACTGATTTGAACTTCCGCATCCCTCGCTCTCTAACTCTCGTGGCCTCGCGCGATTGCTCGGCCCGATTATTCTCATACTGTTTGGTACTGTGGATCGTCTCGGGTATCAGCTCACGGTGAGCGACCCCATAGCTACGCAGTTTATCTGTCACGATCTTCCTGGGTTCGCTGCCATGTGACCTGAGCAAGCGTCTGAAGAAACGCTTGGCAGCCGCCCCATCGCGGTTTGCTTGGAGGTAGACATCAACCACTTCTCCGTCTTGATCAACAGCGCGCCATAGATAATGCTGCTTGCCGTTGATTCTGACGAAGACTTCGTCGATGTAAAAGACATCGCCGTAGCCTCGATGCTTTCGTTTCAAGCGGCTAGTATAGATTGCTCCAAATTTGATGCACCACAGACGGATGGCTTCACGGCTGACGGTGATGCCTCGCTCAGCTAATAGACCTTCGATATCCCGGTGGCTGAGATTGAAGCGATAGTAGAGTCAGACGGCGTAGGAAATAATTTCTGGAGGGAAGCGATGGCGTTTATAAGTATTCATCCGTCGATTATACGGATATCAGTAGCTTAACTTGGCGGTATCCGTTTATTTGTCCTATACTTTTGGAAGTTGTTGACATGATGGATGCCAAGGAGAAATCCGATTGGTCTCAACTGATGCAATCTGTCGGCGGAGAGATTTTTGTGACCTCTCGACTGTCGCGTCCGATTAATATCCATAAGCATCAGCCACCCTATGCCTATGTTCTCGGCGAAAAGTCTATTTAATCCACTCCTTTAGCACCTATTTTCTTTCCATATACGGAGCTATACCACTCTAAGCAACTACGACTCAGCCAATATTGGTGATTGGTAAACTACCTTTTCACCGCTATGCGCGTTGTTCACATAGGCTTGATAAAGATCGAACAGATCTTTACTTTTTGATACCTTCCGAACACCGGTATACCACTGCTTTTCCAGGTCGTATTTGTTAATCATGCTGCGGCACTGTTCTAACATCTCGTTATCTGTAATACCACTTCGAATCTGGTAGATATAAGAGTCTGCCAGATTGCTATAAAGTGTCCCTTTACGATTCTTCTTAAGATATTTGAAGAATGTACGATCGCCGCCCTCACCGTAGATCCACCATCGGGAGATTTCGAAGTGTTCGAAAACATCCTTTGTTACCGACTCCCAACCCAGGGCATCAAAATAGAGACTCTTGTTGGCGTTCGGGCCAGATTTGATTTCGTCATAGGGGTAGACCTCATCGAAATACGAAAACTGTTTAACAAACTCCAAGTTCCGTTCGGACGTTAGTCCAATCACCGTAAAAGAAGGATTTAGCTCCTTCAGGCACATGGCAATAATTTGCCCGGAAGCACTGGAAGCAGAACTGATCACCAAACGCTCTGCATCGAAATAATTCATATCTTCTAATTCGCGCGCGTAGGTGATGCCTATCTTCATATACTCGTAGTTATCCATTGCGTTTGAGTCGTCTTCCATTTTAATCAACTTCAACCATTCTTTTGGTCCACTGAAGGTTGGCAAATTTAAGTAAGCAATAAATGCTTGGTCGTCCACATCGCAAACACTGCGCACACAGTAAGCCGCCAACGGCCAGAAGCCATAGTAGGTACTGCCTTCTTGTATATCGGGATGGTTTGAACGATACACTTTGCAGCGCCCCCAGCAAGGTGCTGATTTAAACGATCGCGTATTCTGCACACCCTTTGGATCTACAAAGTTTTCGATACCCTGAATAAGGTACCCACTGTTGTAAAAAGTGATGTATCTGTTAGCCGCCAAAGATACCGGCACAAAGAGCACCTCATTCTCTGCCAGCGGTATACTATCAACGTTCTTATTGAGTGGCAGAAACTGCACATTCTTTGTCATACCAAGCTGAAATTGCAGCGCAGCAATATCAGGCTGATTTCCCGCATCCGTTGCCACCTGCAGGTTTAGCTCTCTGGCTGTTAAACGGCTTTTACGAGTTTGGGAAAGTGCTGCAAAGAATCCTTTTGCAAAAAACCGTGCTTCCCGGGCCTTCATAATCCAGCTTAATAGCGGAAATTGGCGTTC
>ERZ888423.181-NODE-181-length-68330-cov-21.972494_pt1 | contig 68330 bp, 59 predicted proteins | sample MGYA00520523_ERZ888423 | MGnify/ENA primary metagenome ERZ888423 (study PRJEB32303, sample SAMEA104408611) | aquatic metagenome | biome: Brackish water; feature: Pelagic; material: water | place: Baltic Sea | collected 2014-06-08T10:24:00 | depth 30,27 m ... | reverse complement strand
TAGTTTAATGGTCCGCCCTTCAAGATTCGAACTTGAGACCTTCCCCTTAGGAGGGGGACGCTCTATCCAGCTGAGCTAAGGGCGGATAATTGATGGTCGCGGATTATTCCCTGCCGGCTTACAAATCGCAAGTCACTATTTTATCAAGTGGTATTCCGAATAGTCGGGATTGTGCATTGATTTCAGGTAGTGCAGGGGGTTCCACGGATAGAGGTTGGGCACGCCACTTTTATCGAAATACCAGCTCGTACACCCTCCGGTCGCCCAGGTAGTGTTTTTGATCGCTTCTCCCATAGCTGCGTTATAGTCATCATAGGCCGTCTGTTTCGCGGCGATAGCGGCGAGTCCCTCTGCCTTCATGTGGTCTAGCATGCTCACGATGTAATCGACCTGATGTTCGGAGATGGCAATGAGTGACAGGTTGCCCACCGGTCCAGTGGGGCCTTCTACCATCCAAAAGTTTGGGAAGCCCGGCAACGCAACGGCACGGTGGGCTCGTGGTGCACCGTCCCATTGGGTCTCCAGATCGACACCGTTCTCGCCTGTCACACGCGCCGGCAGAACAAATGCAGCGGCATTGAATCCCGTCGCCAAGATTAATGCATCGAGCTCATGTAATTTTCCGTCCACGGTACGGATGCCTTCCGCTTCTATCTGCGCAATACCGTCTGTAATAAGGTGTGCGTTAGAGCGACTGATTGCGGGGTAAAAGTCAGAGCAGAAAATTAGGCGCTTACACGTTGCATCGTAAGCTGGGGTTAGCCTAGCGCGCAGTGCTGGGTCAGGCACATTGTCTTTAAGGTGCTTCACGCACGTTTTGTTAATGAGACGTTGCATGAACTTATTGCCAACAGTAGCCGCGCTAAAAGTGTTGACCATAAGCTTGCAGTAATAGTGATAAGCCAGTCGTTGCATAAAAGGAAACGCAGACAATAAGCGATTCCAACCTGTCGAATAGGCTATCTGCGGCAGTGGCGACAACCAATGCGGTGTGCGCTGGAAGACGTGCATTTCGCTCACCTGATCGGTGATAGCACCGACGATCTGGCAGGCTGTAGAGCCAGTGCCGATGATGCCAACGCGTTTACCTTTTAATTCTGAGGCGTGATTCCAGCGTGCGGTGTGGAAACAGGCACCACGAAAACTGTCAAGTCCATTGATGTCAGGATAGTTCGGCTGATGCAGGATGCCTGTTGCCGAGATGACCACATCGAATATTGCCTGCTTGCCATCGGAGGTTACAAGATGCCAGCAGGGTGCATCATATGTGAGCTCCGCCACGGCGGTGTTGAAAGTCACTTTTTCCGTGACGCCAAAATCTGCTGAGACTTGTTCTAGGTAAGCTTGAATGTCTGCCCCATAAGAGTACCGATGCGGCCAGTCGCCCTTCAGTGCAAAGTAGAAACTGTACCAACGTGACGGGACATCGCAGGACAGTCCCGGGTAAGTGTTTTCTCGCCAGGTGCCGCCTACTCGATCGGTTTTTTCATATACTGTGACATCGGTATAGCCGGCTTTTTGGAGTTTCACCACGGCGGCAATGCCGGACATACCTGCGCCAATGATTGCTATGCTAGGCTGGCGTCCTGTCTGTGCCCACGGTGCGCCGCTCGTGGCGGTCTCATGGGCGTCTGATGTAGTCATGCTGAAACTCTTGTTGTCCGGTGGTTGGCGACATTACTTGATACCCGTAGGGTATCGGTTCTGGCTGTGTCCGGCCAGTGTTGGCGCTGCAATTTTTGTGTGGAACGAGGTTATTTAGCTGATTAACATCGCCCTGATGACTTTATGTAGTAGCCGTTTTTGTCTGGCGATGTTGTCCGCCTCTAGCAGGTCGCCTTGCGCAAGGGAGGTGAATACCCGCTGGGATAGAAAGTACCCCGTCGTGAGATTGAACATGGCGATTAAGTTGATGACAAGTGCGGCACGGCTCTGCGAGTCGGTTTTTTCGCTTCCGGTGGTCGTGATGCCGTCAAACGACTGCAGACTTATCATGCCCTGATTCAATAATTTCTCCAGCCAAGCATTTACCAATTGGTTACCTGCAGACGCACTGTCGCCTTGCATGGCCCGCTGGAACAATACCGCCATTAAAGGGTGTTCTAGCAGTATGTCTGTAATGATCGCGGGTAGGTCTGTGTATTCCCTGAGTGTTGACGCATCGTCTATGTGATTCGACAAGGCCAGCGTCATTGGGTTCAGCGCTCGAAACAATACCGCTTCGTAGAGCGCCTCTTTGCTTGAAAAGTGGTTGTAGAGTCCAGGTTGCGCGATATCCGCTCTCTCGGCAATCTGGCGTAAACTGGTCCCGTCGTAGCCGTGTGCGGCGAAGAGATCTTCGGCAATGTCCATGATGCGGTTGGCGGTGCGCTCACCCTTGGTTCTTGCAGCTGGTTCGGCAGTGTTCAATGGCATAAATGATCGTATGATGGCTAAATATTGGTCAAAAACTACCACAAACCCCTTCAAGTTTCGATCTGAAGCCGTTTATACTCGTTAAATATTACTAAGTGATAATATATGGAGTCTGTGGTGAGTCTGAATATCAGTGATTTAGTCAATGAGGACGCCTCTCTCATAAGCCGGCGCTGCTGGTCCGATGAAGGCGTTTACGCACTGGAAAAGCGGGGTATTTTCGGGAAATCCTGGCTGTTTCTCGGGCATGAATCGCAGATCCGCGCGCCGGGTGATTTCGTGCAGGCCTATATGTGTGAAACGCCGATAATTCTCTCCCGCGGTCAGGATGGCGGTATTTACGCCAATATCAACAGCTGCACCCATCGTGGGTTACCCGTCTGTCGGGCTGATCACGGCAATACTAAGCGGTTCGTTTGCCCCTATCACAATTGGTCATACTCGGTGGAAGGGAATCTGATGACAATTCCACAGGAGAGCGAAGTCGTCCGCAAACCGGATAAGACTCAGCTGGGCCTCAAACGGGTGCCACGAGTTGAGTCCTGGCGGGGCATGATTTTTGGCAGCTTCGATGAAGCGATTATTCCTCTGGACGAATACCTTGGGGATATGCGCTTTTATCTGGATGCCTTCTTCGATCGCTTCCCTGCCGGAATAGAATTTATGGGTGCGCCTCACCGATGGGTGATCAATGCTAACTGGAAGCTTCCGGTAGAAAACCAGTTGGGGGATGTCAACCATGGAGCCTTTCTGCACAGTGCCATTATTCCCAAAGAAGCACAGGTCATCATTGAACAGCTCGGCCACAGTGTGGTGACTACCCCCGGGCATGGTGCCACGTTTCGCTTGATGCCCGAGAACACGCCGGTGGACGATGTGGCATGGGGTATGGAGGCGGTGGGTTCAATTTTCGGCGGCGATGAAGTGCAGAACTACCTGCGTGAAATTCAGGCGCAGGCTCACGAACGCGTCGGGGATTTACGTTCACGCATGAAGGGGTTGACGTATGGAATCTATCCCAATCTGTCCTTCCTTTGGTCCAACACGTCTTTTAAGGTGTCTCATCCTAGAGGTCCAGGCAAAGTAGAATACTGGTCGTGGGCAGTGGTGCCAGCCGACGCGCCGGACAATATCAAGAAAATTTTACGCACCAATTACAGTTCCTTTTTTGGCCCCGCCGGCATACTGGAGCAAGAGGATTCGGAGGTGTGGGCGCAGCAGTTTTTGGGCAGCAATATCGACTTTGCTGATGACCGTCCTTATTACTACGGGTTGGGTCTGGGTGAAGAAAAGCCCCATCCCGATATGCCGGGTCTGGTCAGTGTGACGGCTAACGAGTTTTATGCGCGACACTTCTTTACCCGATGGAAAAATGATCTGCAGGCAGTGGAGGGTTCACTATGAGCGCACTGTCTGTTGAGGTCACTCCAGAGCAGCAGAGGCAGCTGGAGCGCTTTTATTTTCACGAAGCTCGCCTGCTCGACAATCGCCAGTATCTGCAATGGTTAACGCTGCTCAGCGAAGATGTGCGTTATATCATTCCGTCTCGCGTCAATGTGCAGGTGAACAATCGCGCGCGTGGACAGGAAGACATGATCAGCGTTGAGCATGAGTTGGAGGGAGAGGACTCCATGGGTTGCCCGCACCGCGAAGAAGGTTATATTCTTCTGATGTTGCGTGCTGAGCGAGCCTACAAGATAAATTCTTGGTCAGAAAATCCGCCTGCTCGCACCCGACGTATTGTCGGCAACATTGAGTTGATGGAGCACAGTAGCGACACGTTATCCGTGTTGAGTAATTTCCACCTCTATTACGCACGCCCCGGTAGCGACACTATTGTCTACAGTGGACAGCGGCGCGATACGCTATTGTCTCAGACTGATGGATTTCGCATTGTTCGCCGTGAGGTGGTGCTGGACTATGCCGCTATAGAGTTGCCGACACTCGGCTTGTTTTTCTAGGCTGAGTGAGGTGCCGCCAGCGCCCATAACGATAATACCGATGGATCTATTGCAATTGCGCGGTACCCACCTCACTCTAGCGACAGTTTGGGTAGGGGTCAGCATGCGGCGTGATCTTAAATATGGGTGTGATTGAGGGAGGTGTTGTGCGGTACCGGTCGAGCCAGGGTAAGAAGCGTTTTACATGGGTGGGTGTGCTGTTGGCAGTGGCTACACAATGCACTGTTGTGGTGGCCCAGAGCCTGGCCGATCAGCGCAGCAATTATGCGGAGGCTGTGCAAGCGATAGACCGCGGCCAATGGGCGACGTATGAAACATTGCGTCCGGGGCTGGATGACTACCCCTTGGCGATTTATTTGGATTATTTCCAACTGACGCGTCAGTCGGGCAGGGTGGATCCGTCAGACGCTCAGGCTTTCCTCGTTCGCAGCGCTGATACGCCACTACCCAACCGTTTTCTGGCGATATACCTGCGTGAGACGGGTAGCGCGCAGCGTTGGCAGGATTTTTTGCAAGTTATGCCACAAGAGCCCAACAGTATTGTGCTGAAATGTTATTACTTTAGAGCACAGTTGGCGCAAGGCAATAAGGAGGGAGCCTGGAATGGCGCCCAAACATTGTGGGTGTATGGCAAGTCGCAGCCGAAGGAATGTGATCCGTTGTTCCAAGCCTGGCAGTCTGCGGGGCAATTGACCGATGAGATTGTCTGGACGCGGATGCTGAATGCGTTCGCCGCGCGGCAGCCCTCGTTGATGGGATTTGTCGGCAAAAAAGGCAGTGCTGCCCTGCAGCCTTGGGTGAAAAAATTACGGGCGGTGTATGCCAGTCCCGAGTCTCTCACCCGGATGTCTTTGCCGGCGGACAACCCTCACTCATCAGACATTGCCATTCGCGGCCTAGCCTATCTGGCTACGTACAGTCCGCAAAAGGCATTGGCTGATTGGGTCGAGTTGCGGCCTAAGCTAAAGTTCAGTCCTGAACAAGTCAATCAGGTGGAGTACGCCATTGCGCGACAAACGCTGCTGTCACGCACCGCCTCCAACAATGATTGGCTGGAGGGCGCTCTAGCCCGCCTCGACGATGACACGCTCATTGGCATCCGGCTGCGTTGGGCGCTCAAGGAGCAAGACTGGGCAGCGCTGGAGCGCAACCTGTCACTGCTGTCCACAGCCGCTAAAGAAGAGACCGTATGGCGGTACTGGCTTGCGTTCGTGCAGGAATGGCGGGGTGAGGCCGCAACGGCAAGATCCATCCTGGAACGTTTGGCGGTTGAACGGGATTACTACGGGTTTCTTGCCGCAGACAAGGTCGGACTTCCGTATTCACTCAACCATGAAACGCTAGTGATGGACGCTGCTAGGCCGGTGCAAGATTTTCCTGCTTTGCAGCGTATTGAAGAGCTGAAATTTCAACAGGAGGACAGGCTCGCACACTCTGAGTGGTACACTTTATTACAAGGTACGGAAGATCTTGCGCAACAGCAGAATCTCGCATTACTGGCCACACAAAACGGTTGGTATCGTATGGCGATCGACGCGGCGACGAGGGCCAAAGCCTGGGACGCGTTGGATCAACGGTTTCCTACGCCTTATCAGGATATTTTTACGCGGCACGCCGCGACGCATGACGTGCCCCGTACAGAACTCATGTCCATTGCGCGTCGGGAGAGCGCGTTTTTTCCGGGTGCGCAGTCTCCTGTTGGCGCGCGCGGTCTGATGCAGATTATGCCCGCCACGGCGAAGCAGGTAGCGGCATCTTTGAAGGAGCCTCATACGCAGGCTGATTTGTTCGAGGTGGAGCACAATGTACTGCTAGGAAGCGCGTATTATCGTCAGGTGTTAGCCCGTTTCGGCGGCAATAGAGTGTTCGCCCTGGCCGCTTACAACGCCGGTCCTCATCGAGTAGATCGCTGGCGCCACAGGGCAGGCGAAGGCATTCCGGTTGAGGTTTGGATTGAGACTATTCCTTACCGAGAGACGCGGAGTTACGTGCAGGCCGTGCTCGCCTATAATGTGGTGTTCCAGTATCTGCTGGGTGATACTCAACGTCTGTTCACTCCCCTCGAGCGACAGACTCGTTATTGAGTGGGTGCAGCGCTGCTGCGTTGAAGCCATTCGAATCATGTTTTTCATAGAGGTTGCTCGACGTTAATGCGTGATACACGTCCACTTTTGTTACACAGCGATTTTCCGCCGGTTCATCGCGCCTCGCTCGAGACACTGCAGGTGAATCTGGGGTATTTATGTAATCTCAGCTGCGTGCATTGCCATGTTAATGCGGGCCCTCACCGCACTGAACAAATGGACAGGGAAACGATTGACACGCTGCTGGCATTGCTTGACAGGGCTGCAATCCACACGCTAGACCTCACTGGCGGCGCGCCAGAGTTAAATCCGCATTTTCGATATCTGGTGCGCGAAGCGCGTGCTCTCGATGTGCATGTTATCGACCGTTGCAACCTCACGGTATTGTTAGAGCCTGGTCAGGAAGATCTGGCCGATTTTCTTGCAGAGCAGCAAGTAGAGATCTGTGCATCGCTACCGTGTTATGTGCAGGAGAATGTCGAAGCGCAGCGTGGCAAAGGTGTTTACGATGCGAGTATTCAGGCATTGCAGCAGCTCAATGCGCTTGGTTATGGCGCAGAGCGAATACTCAACCTAGTCTATAACCCGGTGGGTCCGGTGTTGCCGCCGCCACAGGAAGCGCTGGAGACGGATTATAGGCGTGAGCTAAAAGAACGATTCGGTATTCGCTTTAATCACTTGATGACGATTACGAATATGCCCATTAGTCGTTTTGGGTCGGTACTGTTGGCACAAGGCCAGTACACGGAATATATGCACTTGCTGCGGGAAAACTTTAGTCAATCCAATATGGAGACGCTGATGTGTCGTCGCCTGCTTAGCGTCGATTGGCAGGGTTTTCTTTACGATTGTGACTTCAACCAAATGCTGGACCTGCCACTGTTGGCCAGTGATCGACGTCGCCATATCCGCGACTTATTGTCGACCCTGACGCTGGACGAGCCGATCATCACGGGGGAGCATTGCTATGGTTGTGCTGCAGGGCAGGGCAGTAGCTGTGGCGGCGCTCTGGAAAGCTGATGGCCATTGGCGTCAGTTTTATTATCCCGGTACTCAATGAGGAGGGTGCAGTAGCCGATTTACTGCGGGACTTGCGGCAGTGTTATCCGCACAGTCAATTAATTGTAGTTGACGGCGGCAGTCGCGATCGTACCGTGCCATTGGCGCTCCCTCTGTGCGACCAGTTGTTGTTGAGCGACAGTGGTAGGGCGAGTCAGATGAATTTGGGTGGGCAGGTAGCGTGCATGCCGTACGTATTTTTTTTACACGCTGACAGTTGCCCCAGTGTCTCCGCGTCAGCGCTTGAGGCATATCTTGTAGCGCGACCCGCGTGGGGTTTCTGTCGAGTGCGTTTGAATAGTGAGAGGCTGCCGTTTCGTATGATCGAATGGTTTATGAATCAACGTTCACGTATTACCGCCGTGGCGACAGGCGATCAGATGATGTTTGTCAAAAAAACGGTATTCGATGAAAGCGGGGGCTTTGACGATATCCCCTTGATGGAAGATGTTGCCTACTGCAAACGCCTGCGTCGCCTGCAAGCCCCCCTCATTATTGAGGCGCCGGTGCTGACGTCTAGTCGTCGCTGGGAGGAGAGTGGTGTGGTGCCCACGGTGCTGCGTATGTGGGTGCTGCGCTTGGCCTACTTTTTGGGTGTGGCGCCTGCCACTTTATGGCGCTACTACTATGGACGCTGATAGGGGGTCGCTACTGCTTGTTCAGTTCGCTCGGTCGCCTCAGGAGGGCCACGTTAAAACCCGCATGATGCCGCATCTTTCCGCCTCTGAGGCCTGCGATTTACATTGTAAATTAACGCTCTGGACCTGCGATCAGTTGCTCGACTGCGGTCTTGGGGCTGTCGAGTTATCGGTGGCGGGTGACACAGATCACCCCCTCTTTAGACAATGTGAGGCAATGGGTATTGCTCGACTGACAACCCAGCATGGCGCAGATCTTGGTGAGCGCATGTCGAACGCTATGGTGCACGGTTTGGCAACTTACGATTACGTCATTCTGGTGGGCAGTGATTGTCCGGGTATTGACCTGTCATATCTTGAACAGGCGGTTGAGGCATTGGAGGCGGCATCCGTGGTGGTGGGTCCGGCCATTGACGGCGGCTATGTATTGATTGGCGCCCGGCAGATCAAGGACGAGATTTTTCAAGGCATACCCTGGGGTAGTGATCAGGTTTATACGCAAACGCGTCTCGCGCTGACGCGGTCAGGGCTGACGTGGGCGGAGTTGCCGTACTTAGCGGATATTGACAGACCAGAAGATCTCCCTTTATGGGAAGCACTGCAGCGCGATAGACCGAGCGGCTCGATAGGCGTCCAGCACCAGTAGACTCGTGGCCGGTTCGACCTGCGGTTGGTGTCAGGCTCTGGCCTCGGCCACGGACTGGGGTTGTGCCTGCACGCCACCGGCGCGGTGTTGCATTAGCCAGGCGATCGCAGCGCAATAACTGAGGTTGGTTTGCAGCTCACTGTCAGGGTCACTGAGGAACGCCCGCTGGCTGGCCAGCCCCCTGACTCTGCTAGCGAAATCGGGATTGAAAGCCAGGTATCTATCCCACAGGTCGCTGTGTTGGGCGGCGGTGATGTGGAAAATCCCCAGACCCTCAGGTTTCGCGGCGAACAGTCCCACATCAGGGGGATTAACCGCGGCATTGAGGAGAAATGCTTCATTCGCTGGGTTCAAGGCACCCATATATTCCAGGGCGGGTCGAATGACCTGATCTCTCAGGTGGTCTGCGCTAAGGTACATATCGCACGTCCTCGGAGGGATGACTCGTCCCTCATTTACGGCTGTTTCATTCTTATCGTTTTCTAAAGCGGCCGGGCTATTTTGCGGCTTCTGTGGAGCTCGTGCCCACATCGCGCCTTTTCCTAGCTGCCAGACAACTTTTTAGCACAAATAAAAAAATAATCCAATAAAAATAAGGAGTTGTGGTGGATAATTCACAATTATTTTGGAAAAGAGAGCTAACTAATACTCAGCAGCGGCTAGTGTGACCCTATTCTTCGGCAAAAAAGACGCTAAAGTCGCTCGAATAGGCGGCATAAATCAATAAATTCTCAAAACATACGGTATCTTCTAGCCGCCTGCAATTTTAACAGGGTAGCCAAGTTTTTCTAATTCTTCTTTGAGGAGCTCGCGCTGGTCGCCCTGAATTTCGATAGTATTGTCCTTTATGGCACCTCCAACGCCGCACTTTCTCTTCAGTTGAGTGGCCAGAGACTTGAGTTCATCGCCGGCTAGGGGAAGACCTTTTACCAGGGTGACGGCCTTGCCACCGCGCCCCTTGGTTTCTCGGTGCAGCCTTACGATACCGTCTCCAGTGACCGAAGGTCGGTCTTTTCCGCAGACACAGCTGGCCACCGTGCGCAGGCATTGCGGACAAAGCCGGCCCCCGTCAGTGGAATAAACGAGGCGGCTGTCAGTGTTTTTTTGTTTACTCATGGGCAGATCGTGTCTTTATGGCGAAGGGGGCAGTATATTAGGCAGTTGTGCCCATGCAAACCTGGAATGCGAGGAGACAAGCCGGAATGTCAGCAGACGTCGATATATTGAAAAAACAAATACTGGAACTGCAAAGTCAGCTTGCGTTCCAGGAAGACGCAGTACAGAGCCTTGACCAGGCTCTCGCGCAGCAACAGCATGAGATGTTAGTGATGCGGCGACAATTGGAGTTACTGCGCCAACATCAACTGCAACAAGCCGAAGACAACGGCGCTGGGCCCGATGGCAATCCAGCCAATGAGCTGCCGCCACACTATTAACGAGAAGTCAGCGAGGGATATATGTCAGAAAGTGCCCGTCAGGATTCGCCGGAACAGGCGGAGTTTCGTCAGTATTGTCGACAGTGGTTAGCGAGCAATAAACCGGGGGAGCCGTCGGTGAGGTTGCCACTGTCTCCGCTGGAAATAATGACCGAAGAACAGCTCTCCTATTTGCAGGACTGGCAGAAGTCTGCTTACGAGGCGGGTCTGGTGGGTTGTGATTACCCGGTCGCAGTCGGAGGCGGAGGACGCACCGAGTGTCAGCGTATCGCCAACGATGAAATGATTGGCGCGCGAACGCCCTTTATGCCCAATGTGATTGGGCTGGGCATGGCGGCGCCCACAGTGTTTCATCACGCACAAGAAGCACTCAAGGAGCGGTTGTTACCACGCCTGTTTTCGGGCGAGGATATCTGGTGCCAAGGTTTTAGCGAACCCGGGGCCGGTTCGGATCTTGCCAGTGTACAGACCTTTGCAGAGCGCAAAGGCGACAAGTGGATTATCAATGGCCACAAAGTTTGGACCTCTTTGGCGCATTTTGCCGAATGGATGATCCTTCTGTTACGCACCGATCGGTCGCATAAATACGATGGCCTATCGTATTTTGTGGTGCCTATTAAGTCCGTCTTGGGTAAGGGCGTTACTGTGCGACCGCTGATCAAAATCACCGGCGAAACCGGTTTTAATGAAGTCATTTTTGAAGACCTTGAAGTGGATGATGGTTATCGCTTGGACGAGTTGGGTAGGGGTTGGCAAGTCGCCATGACCACCTTGTTGCACGAGCGTGGAGCAGGAGAATTACAGACGCCGCGTTCGGGCGGGATGAAGAGCAAGGCGACTCATTCAACCAACACGGCTAATCTGATCGAGTTGGCTCGTGTGACGTCGCGCAATGGCAAGCCCGCTGCGGACGATCCGTTGATCAGAGATCGCATCATGCAATTGGTGATTCAAGAAGCGGGCTTGGGGCAAAATCAGCGTCGCTCGCGGGTGTCTGCCTTGCAGGATCATCCGGCCCGTCTGTTGCTGCAAAATAAATTGCTGGCCAGTGAAATTGCGCAGGCCATTGGTGCCACAGCAATGGAAGTGGAGGGCGCTAGCGCGTCTTTGTATCTCGGCGATGACAACGCACCGGCCGGAGGGCAGTGGCCCATGGCCTATATGAATTCCTACGGCATGACCATCGCCGCGGGTACCAGCGAAGTACAGCGCAATATTCTTGGCGAGCGTGTGCTGGGCTTAGCGAAATCAAAATAGGGGGAGGGGACATGACACAACCGGACAATTTTGGTTTTGGTGAAGAAGCAGCGCTACTAAAGGATTCTGCCCGTAAATTTTTTGCCGATAGTTTTACCACCGATAAATTACACCGCATGGTGGCGTCGGATCACAATCCAGAGCGCATGAGTACCTGCGTCTGGGACCGCGATTTGTGGCAGCAGATGGTAGAACTTGGCTGGACCTCATTGGCGATACCGGAATCCGCGGGCGGACTGGGTATGCCGTTAGTGGCTGTAGCGGGACTGGTAGAGGAGTTGGGGAGGGCTGCCTTTCCCTGCCCACTGCTGGGGTCTCTCAACGCGACCTACGTTTTGTCCGCCTGCGGCAGTGGTGGTGAAGCGGCGCTGAGTGAAATGGCCGAGGGAATGACGGCAACGCTTGCGATTACCAATGCTCAGGGTTCCTGGGACTTGGCTGATACGGATGTGCAAAGTACAAAAGGTCAGTTGAACGGTATGGCCTACTTTGTGCAGGATGCACGCAAAGCCGATCGTCTACTGGTCAGTGCGCGGACGGAAAAGGGACTGTCACTTTACTGGGTGGCGACGGACGCCGTAGGCGTCACGATTGCGCCTGATGCCATCGTGGACCTCACCCGCGATCAGGCACATGTCAGTTTTGAGAATGTGCAGGCGCAGGTAGTGTCAGATAATGGTGTGGCGGCGCTGTCACAGGCCATGCCCGCGATCTGGACGTTACTGGCCGCAGACATCACTGGTGCCGCTGAGTGGCAGTTGCAGACAACGGTTGAGTACGCCGGCACACGTCAGCAGTTCGAGCACCCTCTGGGATTTTTTCAGGCGGTAAAGCATCCACTGGTGGATGTGATGATACTGATAGACCAGTGTAAATCACTGGTGTACAACGCTGCATGTGCGGTCGATACCCAGCCGGCGCGCGCTGCTGAGTTTGCGCATATGGCCAAGACCTCAGCCAGCGAATGTGCGGCCTTTGCCTCTAGTCGCTCGGTGCAGTTCCACGGCGGTATCGGCTTTACCTGGGAGTGCTTTATCCATCTCTATTTCAAGCGGCAAAAACACAGTCAATTATTGTGGGGTGATGCGGCCTGGCATCGGGCGGAACTGGCGAATATTTTAATAGGAACGGCGGCTTGAAACTGATCATTCCCGCGCGCCTGCGCGGTGGTAAAACAACCTAATTAAACCGGTGAATTTTTTATGAATTGGAAAACAGTTTTCGTGGTGCTGCTCGCGCTGGTATTTGGTGTGGGGGTGTTAATGAAAATCGCCCTGCGCACCCCGCAGGCGCCAGCGCACCAGGTGTTTATTAATGGCAACGTCCTGACCATGGATGCCAATAATACAGTGGCTGAAGCGTTGTCGACCAGAGGCGAGTTGATCGAGGCCGTCGGCTCCACTGACGAGATCATGGCGCTGGTAGGTGATGATACTGAGGTTGTCGATCTGCGCGGGCGCACACTGCTGCCCGGCTTTATTGACGCGCACGGTCATTTTCCTGGCTCAGGTTTACGGGTTGTCGCCGCAGACCTCAACAGCCCTCCCATTGGTAGTAACAAGACCATGGCTGAGGTGATGACGGCACTGAAGGAGCAGGCTGAAAAATCTGCACCCGGTGAATGGGTAAGCGGCTTTGGCTATGACGATACGTTACTGGCGGAACAGCGCCATCCTACGCGCGCGGAATTGGATGACGTTTCCATGGAGCATCCGGTAGTGGCCATGCATATATCAGGGCATATGCTCGTGGCCAACAGCATGGCACTCGAACAGGTTGGCATTAACGCATCCACGCCTAACCCTGAAGGTGGCGTGATTGGAAGGCGGCCTGGCTCGCAGGAACCTGACGGCCTATTGGAAGAAACGGCCAGAATGACGGTGATGCGTCAGATGCAGGATATCAGCATTATTGACACCTATCGGCTGATGAAGGCTGCCGCCAATGAATATTCGGCGATGGGTGTGACCACAGCACAATCTGGCGGGGTCAGTGCGCGCTTGGCAACGGGCCTTTCTTGGTTCAGCAAGTTGGGGGTGATTCCACAGCGACTGGTGGTATTTCCTTTTGCAGAAGAGTTTGGTGAAACACTGCTGAATGGGGGGTACAACCCTGAAGACTACAGTGGGGATAAATTGATAATGGGCCCCGTCAAGATTGTCGCGGACGGCAGCATACAGGGCTTCACTGGTTATTTAAGCGCACCTTACTATACGACCTACAAGGGAGATGCTAACTATAGAGGCTATCCGTCAGTGCCGCGCGAAAAGTTATTTGAGCAGGTGAAGGGGCTACACAAGGCAGGCTATCAAATGGCCATTCACGGCAACGGTGATCAATCGATTGAAGACATTTTAGACGCCTTTGAGGCCGCGCAAGACGCGCATCCTGTCGACGACCCGCGCATGATCCTCATCCATGCTCAGATGGCCAGACAAGACCAGATAGCCAGAATGCGCGAGCTGGGTGTTACGCCGAGCTTTTTTACCGCCCATACCTGGTATTGGGGAGATCGTCACCGGGATATCTTCATGGGGCCAGAGCGCGCCGCGGTGATGAGTCCCTCTCAGTGGGCGCTGGATTATGGCGTGCGCTTTAGTTCGCATCTCGATACGCCGGTGACGCCGATGTCGCCGCTGCAAGCCGTCTGGAGTCAGGTGCACCGCATCACTTATGGTGGTGATGTGTTGGGGCCAGATCAGCGAATCGGTGTGATGGACGCATTGCGGGCGGTGACGATCGATGCCGCATGGCAGATATTTCAGGAAGACAACCGAGGTTCGCTGGAACCGGGAAAATACGCGGATATTATTGTGCTGTCGGGGAGTCCTCTGGACGATGCCTTGGCAATGCGTGATCTTGTTGTGGAGCGCACCTTAATTGGTGGCGCGACCGTCTACCAGAAATACTAGCCGTCCATCATTGATGGCCGGTGTAAGTCGCACTCAGGTAGGCGATCAGTCGTGTTGAGCGAGTCTGTTTCGAATTGCCCATGACAGCAGCCTAGAACGGCACTAAATTGCTGATTACATGGACAGATGCGTGCTATTCGGCTATAAATACATCTACTGCTTAGCGAAGATTTCGCTGACGCTTTGTTGGCGATTTTCAAGGAAAGTAGGTCGTATTTCAATGTATCGACATAGTATAAACAACACAGTCATATACAGCCCGGATGATATTGTCCTTTTCAGGGAATCGCCCTTCGCCGCTTGGATGGAGCGGCTGACTCTGGAGAACCCCCGCCACGGAATTCCGCCTGACATACACACTACGGCGTCCAAAGATACGGAGTCGTCGCAAGCGACCCTCGTTGCAACCCTGCGCGTCGAGGGTAGGAATGTCGTTGTAATCGACTCGGAACTGCAGGAACCTGATCGCAACATTGCCACTCTTGAAGCGATGCGCACTGGCGCGGACTTTATCGTCAATGGGCAGCTGACCGTCGATACGTTGTCAGCCAAACCCCATTTTCTAATGCGCACCAGTGGCTATTCCGACCTTGGGGCTTTTCTGTATATTCCCTGCGACACTCAGGCCGAGAGTAGCCTGAATTCGGGCTTTCGATTGTCTTTTGTGGCCGAGTTGTTACATGTGTTGCAGGGTCAACTGCCCCCACAGATGTTGATTATTCGTGAAGGCGCAGACGTTGTGCCGCTGCTGACGGAAGATTATATTTATTACTATCGGACCGTGCAGCAGCGATTTTTGCAGGCTATGCAGAGTTTCCGCAAGCACCGCATGCCTGATCCGGCAGAGTCATCACATTTTGGCCGCTGGTCGGTCTGCGCTAGCGAGATGTTCAAACAAAGGGCTAGGCGCGAACAGCAAAACGTAGAAGAGCCTGAGGCTGATGAGCCATCTGAAGAAACATTTGAAATGCCTCAGCAGGCGGTCGCTAGCGCGAATGCAGCGACGTATCCCTTTTATGACAATGTGATGGTGCGCCAGCCTGGCGCGGGCTCGGAAGAGATCAACCGCTCCACTTTGGTCGCGACAAATACGCCCCGCAGCGAAACTGACGCTAACGTGGCTGGTCAGGCTATGCCCAATCATTATGCTGATGACGTTAAACCCAGCTATACGCCTGACCTCGCCCCTTTAAGTTGGGCTCGCACCGTCGCGGCAGCGCCGCCTCTGGCGAATATCGATGCCGCCCTGCATAACCTGGAGTTTATCGGGAGCAGCGGGCCCCAATCTCGCGGCTTTCTTTCGGACGGTGAAACAACACAGTCTGAACGACAAAAATACAATTTTATCGATAGTGACCGTATCGAGTTGAGCGCTGCAGGCGCTGATTCCTTGATCGATATGGACGCTGTTTCAGCTTCCCCTCTGCAACCGTTAGCGCAAGTTGAAGAGCCACAGGTTGAAGCTGCTGTCAGCGCTTCATTAAGGAATGTGGAGCAGCATCAGGCACAGCCTGAGCCTGAAGCCGGAAACCCTGTCTCACGTCCATTCAGCAACAGTCTGCTTACCAGCGAAGAACGCGGCAGATACTAGCCTTATTTAGCGCAGCGCACTGAAGCAGCTGCGTATCTCTTGCAAGAAAAGTTCAGGCTGTTCCAGTGCTGCGAAATGCCCGCCGCGTTCCAGTTCATTCCAGTGAATGAGGTTCGAAAAGCGCTTCTGTGCCCAGCGGCGGCTGCTGCGAAAAATCTCCTTAGGGAAGATAGAGCACCCGACAGGGATGTTAATCGGGTCCATATTAGCGTTTTCGAAACTCTCCCAGTACAGACGTCCGGAACTGGCAGCGCTATTGTTTAGCCAATACATCATGACATTGTCCAGCAATTCATCTTTTGTCAGGACATTTTCTGGGTGTTTCGTGCCATCCTTTTCGCAGTCGGTCCACATGTAGAATTTCTCGACCACCCACGCCATCTGTCCGACGGGAGAGTCAGCGAGACCATAACCCAGCGTCTGGGGGCGGGTTGATTGTTGCTTGGAATAGCCAGAGCCTTGTTCCATATAGGCGCCCATGTCGACCAGTGCGGACTGCTCCTGTGCGGTGAGGTTGTCCATCGTGTCTGGGTCTGGTGCGACAATCGGCATATTGATGTGAATGGCAGCACAGTGCTCAGTCTCGGTCATGCCCATGCTTTGGGTGACCATGCTGCCCCAGTCACCACCTTGTGCCACATAACGCGTGTAACCCAGTCGGCCCATCAGTTGGCCCCACATCTGGCCAATTTTTTCTACAGAGGTGCCTGTGCTGGTGGGTTTGCCGGAAAATCCGTAGCCGGGTAAACACGGAGCTACCACATGGAAAGCGTCTTCTGCTTTTCCGCCATGTTCCGTTGGGTTCGCCAGTGCGTCGATGATTTTGTGAAACTCTACAATTGAACCGGGCCATCCATGGGAGATAATAAGGGGAAGGGCATTTTCATGCGGGCTTCTCTGGTGAATAAAGTGAATGTCGATACCCTCGATACTGGTCATAAACTGTGGCCAGCCATTAAGCTTTTTCTCAAAGCGTCGCCAGTCATAATCTGTCGCCCAGTACTGTGCGAGCTCTTGGGTATACTGCAGCGGAATACCCTGACCCCAGTCTTCACAGGTCTCTTTCTCGGGCCAACGCACACGTTCAAGGCGCTGTTTAAGGTCCTCTAGTGCCGAGGAGGGGATAGCTACTGTGAACGGGGTGATATCGATAGTCACGTGTCGGTTCCTTTTCGTATGGCCTGATAAAATAGCTACTGCATTGCGTCGATGCAAGCATTTCAGACAGAACGGGGAGTTTTCTCAGCGAAAAGCGCTGCAATAGTGGCGTTGTAGAGGGAAGACTTCGATGACGTTGCTGAGTCCGAGAAAACTTATTCTTCTTGCCAGATACGGCGCAGAGGTTCACCGAAATCGTCGTAGATTATTTTGCGTTGCGGGGATGGTGTGCGACTTTTGAATCGCGGCTTGTGGCGCAGCTTTTGAATGCGGCGTGCTTCAATAGCCGCGACGACTTCTGGCACAGGGGTGCGGGGGCTTTTGGGCTCAGCGAAGAGCGTGCGATTAAGGAATACGGCTGGATCTCCAGGGTTCTTGCCCGAAATGCCCTGAGCGATTTCATTAACAGCGCCGCCGGCTTTGAGGAAGCGTTGAGTCTCCTCGAACAGTTCGTCCCTGATGTCTGCTTTTGTTGTTAGTTTTTTCAATGATCCTGTTGCCAGCACGGCGCGGTTTTGCTCGCCCACTAGTATAGCGGTGTCGTTGGAGAATAACAGGTTCTTTGGCAGAACGATCTTTAGGCGGCCTGAGCATTCATTGTGGTGGAGTGTCGCGCAGCGTTGCCGAAAAAATGGATTAGGCTTATGTTCGGTCGGTGGTGTCAAACCCCGCCAGAGTAGCCATTTGACTCATTAATTCAAGCATATTGGTCCTCGCCTGGTCTCCTGAAAATTCTCGGTACAAACTGTCCACATTGACCGCGATACGTTCTGGGTCAGACCAGGCGGAGTACTCTGTCAACTCAATATCTTTGGCGGCCTCCAATGCACTCATGCCGGCGTCATACCGAATGCGTGCCTGATCATGCACATATTGCAGGTAGCGCCGGACCTTGGCTACACCGTGTTTGTCAGTGATGGGGCCGTGCCCCGGTACAATGAAGTCTACGTCCATCTCTTCGATGAGTAGGCAGGCCTTAATCCAGTTTGCGGCCGGCCCCTCCCACATGAGCGGCGTGCTATCAATAAATAAGATATCTCCGGTAAACACGACTCGGTCGGATGGAGAATGCACCAGCACGTCTCCTCGGGTGTGGGCTGGGCCAACTTCTAACAGATGTACCTGCTTGTCGCCTATCTTAAGGTCTAATTCACCGTTAAAGGTGTGCGTTGGGGGCGTAAAGCGGATCCCATCAAAGCGAAACTGACCAAAGCAGTGCTGAAAATACTCGCTTAATGGGCCAGGCTCCCGTGTGCTCTCCATGATGGCCGCCATCGCTTCGGGCGTTAACTCGCCCATTTCCAGGGCCGAGGCCGCTGATGCAATAATATTGGCGCCCGTGACCAGTTCGTTGCCGTGACAGTGATCGCCATTAGCGTGAGTATTGACGAGCGTGCCAATCGAATGGGTCGCCGGCTCAGCGGCGCGCATCTTACGCAGCATTTCCCTCGTCAGTTCGAGGTCGTACAGCGTATCGACCAGCAATGACTCCTCTTCATCGACGATCAGCCCAGCATTACTCCAGCCCCAGCCTCCGCTTGGCGCTAACCAGGCATACGCTCCTTTCGCCAATGGGTGCAGACCGGGGTGTTGCTTAGTAGGCATAGAGATTGATTCCAATAGGGTTGAAAACGTAATATTAACGTTATTATAGGGAAAAAGGGCATGTCGGGTTTTCGTCGGGGGCAACAATCTGTTTTAATGCACTTCCGTTAAATTGTGGGACCCGACAATGAATGCCATTCGATCGGTACTTGTCTTTACTTGGATTGTTATCACTGTTATCCCAGTCGGGCTTACGCTGGTCTTTTGCTCGCTCTTTCTCAGTGATATTAGGCTGTGGTGGTGGTTCGCAGCGCCTTGGCTGCGCGGCGTTATCGGCGCGGCGCGCATTGTTGGGCGGGTTAACTACCGCGTGCATGGCGAGTCCAATCTGCCCGCAGCTGACGATATGCGTCGCGTTATTCTCTGCCCCAAGCACCAGTCGACTTGGGAAACCTTTTTTTTCGCAAGTTTTACTTCGCACCCGTTAGCCTATGTGTTTAAAAAAGAACTGTTACGCGTCCCCATTTTTGGCTGGGTGATGGGCCGACTGGGTATGATTCATATCGACCGAAAACAACGCATTGATGCGTGGGCTAAAGTAAGGGCGCAGGGAGAAGTGCTGATGGATCGCGGTAAGTGGATCATTATGTTCCCAGAGGGGACTCGCGGTGAGCGGGGCAAGAAAGGTAACTACAAAGCGGGTGCAACACGGTTGGCAGTGGCCACGGGAGCGTATATCGTACCGATTGCAGTTACGTCAGCGCGTTGCTGGCCGCGGCGCTCTTTTTCACTCATTCCAGGGACAATCGACGTGTCGATTGGAGCGCCTGTTTGTGCAGAGGGGAGAGAGGCTGGAGAATTGATGGACGAAGTAGAGCGATGGATTGAATCGGAGATGCATCGTCTCGATCCGCAAGCGTATAAAAACCAACTAAGAGGATAAACAGATGTCTATAGGAAAAATAGTAATGGTAGTGCTGTATGCCGTTTTAGCAGGGCTGGCGATAACGCAGGGTGATGCTTCTGCGGGTATTTGGGCCGTGCGCGTACTGGGGATACTTGCCGTGGTGCATATTATTGAGACAGTGGTTTTTTTCAATCTTTGCAAAGCGGCAGGAGGCTCTCTCGGCGTGAATCTTCTGAGTGTATTCTTGTTCGGCGTGCTCCATGTGAAAGAGCTTAAGGCGGCACAGGGCGAAAGTTGATGGTCATGCACTGATGCAGCAATTCTGCGGGTCAGTTTACGTTACGCTAAATATAATGGAGTGTGAAAGGTGACAGATGCCTATATCGTAGGAGCGGTGCGCAGCGCCGGTGGCAAGAAAAACGGGCGGTTGTCTAAGATCCACCCGATAGACCTCGGAGCGGAGGTGGTAGATGCGCTCGTGGCGAAAACCGGCGTTGCTGTATCTGAAATAGATGACCTGATCTTTGGGTGTGTTTCTCAGGTGGGTGCCCAATCCAGCAATATTGCACGCAATATTTGCCTGTCATCCGTGTTAGGCGAAGTAGTGCCGGGAACGACGGTAGATCGACAGTGTGGATCGGGGCAGCAGGCGATGCATTTCGCTGCACAGGGCGTGCTGTCAGGCACCCAGGATCTGGTTATCGCCGGCGGTGTAGAGAGCATGAGCCAGGTGCCCATCGGCGCAAATATTATCGATGGCTACAAGGCCGAACACGGGCTTCCCTACGGTAAAAAAATGTCGGAGCGGTATCCGGGTGTGCAATTCAATCAATTTGCTGGCGCAGAAATGCTGGCACACAAATATGAGCTGACACAGAATGAACTGAATGCATTCGCATTTGACAGTCATGTAAAGGCAAAGCGCGCAGTATTAGAAGGGCGATTCAAGGACGAAATAGTCGCAATTCAGATCGAGTTGGAAGACGGCACCACTGAGTCGCATGAGCAGGACGAGGGTATTCGCATGGATGCCACTCTTGGCGCGATTGCGGGCCTACAGCCTCTGCAGGAAAATGGGCTGCTAAGTGCCGCGAATGCTTCGCAGATTTGTGACGGTGCAGCGGCTGTCATGATCGCTAACGGGGCTACCTGCAGGCGACTTGGCCTCAAGCCGCTTGCGCGAATTATCGCCATGAGTGTCATTGGTTCGGACCCGGTTATCATGTTGGAAGGCCCTATTCCGGCGACCAAAAAGGTACTCGAGAAGGCCAATCTAAGTGTGGATGATATCGACCTGTTTGAAGTGAATGAGGCTTTTGGTTCCGTGCCGTTAGCGTGGGTTAAGGCGTTGGGCGCAGATATCAGTAAGCTCAATGTTAACGGTGGCGCTCAGGCTTTGGGCCATCCTCTGGGGGGGACCGGCGCAAAACTCATGACGACCCTCGTACATGAATTACATCGCACGGGTAAGCGCTACGGATTACTTGCGATCTGTGAGGGAGGCGGGACCGCCAATGCCACGATTGTCGAGCGTGTGGAAGAGGTTTCCTGATCAGAACAGACGACAGTGACTTTTAAACCTTAGGGTTGCGCATGCGGTGCTCAGCACTCGGATAGTGGGTGATTGATGTGCAGTGATATGATCACGTCCGGCCTGGGTGTAACTGGATGCGCTAAAAAAATAGTGAAAGTATGTTGTATTGAGCGGCGATTTTTTCTGATATTTTTGTCTGCCACTCACAGTGCAACCAATCCTCGTCTCAGCCGGAGAATTTACAATGGGATTTTACGACAGGTACGTAATGCCACGGTTTATCAACTGCGCTTGCGCAACCAAACCGATCATGAAGCAGCGCGAAAAAGTAGTACCGCGTGCGTCTGGCACCGTGCTAGAAATTGGCATTGGAACAGGGCTTAATCTGCCATATTACGATGCCAGTAAAGTGCAGCGAGTCATCGGCCTGGACCCTTCGGAAAAATCTTGGGACTTGGCAGGCGAGCGCGCTGCACAGCTTGCGTTTCCCGTTGAGTTTATTGGGTTGCCCTCAGAGACTATCCCGCTCGAAGACGACTCTGTTGACACGGTAGTCGTCACTTTTTCCCTGTGTACGATTCCTGACCCTGTCACGGCTTTGTGCGGTATGGCGAGGGTTTTGCGACGGGGGGGGAGTCTTATCTTTTGCGAGCACGGCATGGCGCCTGATGAGAGTGTTTATCGATGGCAAAATCGAATCAATCCGCTCTGGAAAAGGTTTGCCGGTGGCTGCCATTTAAATCGCGACATTCCGCAGCTGCTCATTGCAGGCGGCTTTGCGGTGTCTGATATGGAGGCGGACTACCTTCCTAGTACGCCCAGAATTGCGGGTTACAACTTCTGGGGCAGCGCTAGGCCGATAAACTCCGCATCCTAGATCGATATTATTTTATGAGGTGTACAGCGCTTGGATGCGGCTTATTAATTCTGTTGCTGATGTCTTCCGCGGCGGGTGCCGCCACAACATTGAAATTTTCAGTTGTGGGCATTGAGGGCGAGCAGAAAAAAAATGTACTGGCATACTTAGGAGCTGCACCTGAGTCAGATGAGAATCGGCGTAATTTTGTCGTCTCCGCCAGAGACAAAGTGGAAAGCGCTCTGCAGGCCTTGGGCTATTACCAGCCAGAGATAGAGATTGATCTGCAGCGCACAGAGCCTCAATGGCGACTAAGCATAGTGGTTAATGCTGGCGAGCCCGTGCGTGTTCGCGATATCAACATTCAAATACTGGGCGCCGCCGCCAACGACGATAATTTTACGCGTCTCACTTCCGATACCGGTTTTTCCTCAGGTGATGTGCTTCATCATGGGCGGTTCGAAAGTTTTAGGGAAAACGTGCTATCACTGGGGCAGCGGCGTGGCTATCTGCGCGGCGAAATTGTAGCGAGTAGGATAGAAGTCCAGGTTGAAGCCGGCACCGCAGACATCATGCTGTGGTATGACAGTGGCCCCCGCCTTCTATTTGGTGAAATCATTGTCGACAATACTCTCATTGACAGTGACCTGTTCGATTCAATGTTAACGTTTCAGCCGGGCGACTATTTCGATCAGGTTAGGCTGCAAGAGCTTCAGTCACGGCTACAGAGAACCCACTATTTTTCCAGCGTCATTGTCCTGCCGCAGCGTAAACGTTCTCCCGGCGACCGGGTCCCAGTTGTGGTTAACTTACAGCGCGCGAAACGGCATAGTTTCGACGTTGGAGTGGGTTACAGCACCGACACAGAGGAGCGTATGTCGCTAACGTGGCGGACGCCGAGAATCAATCGCCACGGTCACAGTCAACAGACACGACTGGAATATTCCCCCATCAACCCGAGTGGCCGTTTTACTTACTCCATACCTGTTTCGGATCCGCTGACCGATGTTGTTCAGCTATGGGCGAGAGTTGAAGAGAACGAATTTGGCGATATTGATAGTCGGCAAAATGAGCTGGGTATAAAGCGAGAAACGAAAAATCGCAATTGGATATATGGATACTCACTACGCGAGCTCAATGAGTCTTGGGATATTGCGGGTTATAGCGCCTCAAACGACTATCTGTTGTTTGGGGGTTCTGTTTCCCGCAGGACCCATCGGGGATCCATCGTGGATCCTGAGTGGGGCTTTAGCCAGCTGTATACGGTGGAGGCAACTGCTGATCAACTGGGCTCTGATTTAGATCTACTGCGTTTCACCGCAGCACTGAGATATGTGATGACTCCTGTGCCGCGCAACCGCTTGGTCACACGGCTTGATTTAGGGCGAGTCAAAATAGCGAATGGTGATAGGCGGGATCTTGCACCGTCGCTCGCTTTTTTCGCAGGTGGCAGCCAGAGCATACGCGGTTATGCCTATCAATCGCTGGGTGATGAACTGACGGTAGTAGAGCCAAACGGTGAAACAAAGACGCTTGTCGTCGGTGGAGATCGATTAGTCATAGGGAGTCTCGAGTACCAGTATTATTTTACAGACACCTGGCGTGGCGCACTTTTTGTTGATGCAGGAGATGCCTTTGATAGAGGAGAGTTTGATGCCAAGGTCGGCGCTGGTTTCGGCGTTCACTACGTGACTCCGGTTGGGGCTGTTCGAGTTGAGTTGGCCAACAGTGTGAGTGAGGATGATCCTAGTTGGCGGCTGGTGTTTGCCATAGGGGCTGAATTTTGAAAGCGGTGCTGCGATCGCTGTTGTTGTTTTTGCTGCTCGCGGCAGCACTGTTGTTTGCTGTTTCTACGGAGCAGGGAAGCCAAAGGTTGCTCCAGGTCCTAGAACGGGTTTTGCCCATAGAGATCAATTACAGTAGCGGCAGTTTAAGCGACCGATTATACCTTGAGCGATTACGTCTTGAGACAGACGGCATTCAAATTGAGCTGACAGGACTAGTGACGCAGGTCGACCCCATCTGTCTGTTGCGGGTCACCATCTGTCTTAGCGAGTTTCAGGCCAGCAAGCTGGATATTGCACTTTTGGAAAGTTCAGAGCCTGCAGTGGAAATGAAGCCTGACCTCGATGACCAAAATGTCGCTGAGTTGATCGCGTTCCCTGTAGCATTAGAGATAGAAAGTCTTGATGCTGATGCCGTTCTCGTCCATTGGTCCGCAGGTGAGTGGAGACAGGGATCGACACGGGGTCGGGTGCATATCAGTGGTTCCGTCATTAAGGTGTTCAGCGGCATTATAATAGAACCACAGTTGGTTCTACAAAAAATGACGGACGAAAACATCGCTGACATCGATCCCACAGTGCTGCCGCGTGTTGATCTCCCGTTTGAGCTGTTAGTTGATGAATTGACGTTGATCGAGCCCTCGTGGGATTTCTATGGCGCCCAATACCGACAGGACAGCATCTTACTGGCGGGACGCTGGCTTAATCGTGTTTTAAAGATGACTCGACTGGACGTCAGTAGTCGGGATATTGGTGAGCTCACGGTGCACGGCGAACTGGCGTTTGAAGCTGATTGGCCTGTGCATGCCGGTGCAAAAATCGATCTTGCACAGCCATCTATCAGCCCGGATTTGTTCGGTCAAAGACTCACAATAGACGTCCAGGGAAGTCTGGCATCACTGGCAGTGCAGCTCACCTCTGAAGGTGATATTAAGACCGTAGTCGATGCAGAGGTCAATGTGCTAGGCGCCGAGCTGCCGTTTAGCGCAACGCTCACAGCGACATCAAATGTCGCTTTGAGGCTCGCTGACTTAGACGCCGTGCCGGATTTTTTTCCTGATGTTGAATTAGAGTTCCCTGTTGTGGCATCCGTCAGTGGCACTGCGTCCCGCCAGAAGTTTGCAATGCAGGCCGTCGCCGCCGGAAAGGATTATGACGCTTTGGCGTTGTCGTTAGAGGGCGAGCATGAGGCGGGGAAGGTTATTATTCGCCAGCTGTCGATACTGGATGGCACCGCAGAAAATGCACTGCATGCCAGCGGTGAAGTGGTGGTGGCGGATGCCGTTACGTGGTCAATACAATTGCAGTCCGACGGTGTCGATTTGCCGAATGTGATCGACGCTGTGGAGGGTCGCATGGCTGGTATTCTGCAGCTCTCGGGTGAAATGCGTGCCGCACACTGGACGGTTAGTGTTCGGGACGTGCAGTTAGACGGTGCGATCAATGGGCTGCCCGCTCACATTAGCGGCTTCGCAGGTATCAATAGTGAAATGCGGTTACTCCGTAGTGAACTCGACGCCGCATTAAACGGCGCTAACGTGTCGCTGCGGTCGGGGGGCGCAGTAGGCGATGTGGGTCGTGTCAAACTGTCCATCGATGACATCGGCCGGTGGCAGGCCGGTGACCGAGGGCAGGTACAGTTGGAGGCGTTGATTTTATCCGAGGCGAAGGAGTTTCAGTTGTCCGCAGAGGTCCAAAATATTGTCTGGCGTGGTCTAACGCTGCATACGGGAGCGGTGGCTGGAGAGTACCGACTGGATGCGAATCAGCCGTTCAGTCTCGACGTTGCTCTGGCTGATGTGGTGTTCGGTGATGTCGAGCTGAGTTCAGTATCGTTGTCGTCGCAAGGAGATGCTACGCATCAGTCAGTGTCCGTTCTCAGCGGGGGCGACTTTGTGGGAGAGTGGGTGTTGACGGGAACCCGAAAGGGACCACTGTGGGAAGGCACCCTGAAGCCCACTCAACTGCAAACGGCTCTTGGGCTGTGGCAGCTATCAGACCCTGTGCAATTAGTGTGGTCGGACGCTACGGAGCAACTGGCGTTAGACGCGCACTGCTGGCGGAATCAGTACGCAAATCTCTGTTCTGACCAATGGTTACTGGGGGCAAGCGGCCGAGGCAGTGTGGACATGTCAGGTGATATAAAGCTGTTTGCAGATCTGCTGTCTTCAGACTTGGATATGCAAGGCGCGATGGAATTTGAGGTTGAGGCCAGTTGGGATCAGGGCGGTGAGATTGTCGCCACGGGCAAAGCACAGGCGCGGGATGTTACCGTCACTCGGGAAATTCCCGAAGAGCAAAACGCTATCGTTGGCTGGGAGGCGGGTGATGCGAGTTTTACCTACGATCGCGATGGCCTCCAGCTGGACTTGGGACTACAGCACGAAGGACGCGAGATTGCCGACGTGAAACTGCAATTGCCTGCGGACAGAAATACTGCGCTTGCAGGTTCAGTGCGTTTTGATCGTCTTCAATTAACGACCTTTACCCGGTTCATTCCTGCAGTGTCTACCCTGTTGGGTGAGGTGACGGGTAAGCTTTCGTTATCAGGAACGGTAGACCAACCCATGGGCTATGGCAGCCTATCGCTGTCAAACGGCGGTTTGCTTTTAGCGGACAACCCTACCGAACTGGATCATTTGGATCTGACTTTTGATGTGCACGGTGATAGCGCAAAGATACAAGGATCTGGGTTACTCGGCGGCGGCGAACTCGCGCTTTCCGGTGAGCTCAAAACACGCCCTCGTCTGAGTATGGCTTTGTCGGTGGACGGGCATAAAAATACTATTTTGTATCCACCGTCTGCCCAGTTACAGGTGTCGGAGAGTCTTCAGTTGCGCTTAGGACGTGATCTTCTTGCTATCAGAGGTGACGTCATCGTGCATAAAGGTTCAGTCCAGCTTGAGGAGCTGCCGCAGGGCAGTGTTTCCATTTCAGCGTCAGCGGTAGAGGTCGATTATGCCGGGAATGTACTTCAGGAAAAGCTGCCTTTCAAAACCAGAATGAATTTGAAGATCGCGATAAAGGACAAACTCAAAGTTGCCAGCAGTGTATTTCAGACCACTTTGGGTGGAGATCTCAATGCGCAACAACGTCCCGGACATCCATTGGAGCTGTTCGGGAATTTACGCACTATTGGGGGCGAGGTTTCTGCGTATCAGAGTCATCTAAAAATCAAACGCGGCACACTGAGCTTTTCTGGCCCTCCTGGCAATCCCACGCTTGATTTACGTGCTGAGCGCGATATCACTGCAGGTAATATTACGGTAGGCGTGCAGGTGCAGGGGCCGTTAGGGGAAGACCTTGAGTTAGATATTTATTCTGATCCGGTGATGTCCCAGCCCAATGCCATGTCGTATTTACTCAGGGGTAGGGCGATGGACGTCGGTGCTGGCAGTGATGGCGCTGCCTTGGCCTTATCCTTGGCTAGTGGCGTGGTGAACCGCTCTTCACTGGTCTCAGAGCTCAACAGTATTCCAGGCGTCAACAACATTGCGTTTGGAGCACAAGGTTCAGAAAATGATACTGCAGCGACGCTCAGTGGTTATATTGGTGAGAGAATATACCTCTCCTATGGTGTCGGTTTTTACGAGCCTATTAATGTCCTCACCGCGCGATTTTATTTTCGCTCCCGGATCTGGTTGGAAATAGTCAGTAGCCTCGAAAATTCAATGGACCTTTATTATTCGTTCGATATCGAGTAGCGAGAGTGCCAAAGGTAGTAGTTAGCGACACACTAAGGTACATTAAAATCATCCTCGCTGAACGTCAGAGAGCTTACTTGCATGCGCAGAAAAAATGTTATTGGCAGTGTTATTAATGCCCAAGGACGGTCTCCGTCGAGGATGCGCTATCGTCTGATTGACAGTCGAAAATCGGTTCGCCAATTAAACCCTACCACTAGAAATTCCAATCACCCTACGAGTGTGAATGCGCCGATTCGAGTGATCTGATGGACCCCTTAACTCAGGGAGTTTTAGGCGCAACGTTACCGCAGGCAAGCGTCTCTGGTCGTTATGCCGCTAGTGCTGGATTACTCGGATTTCTTTCCGGATTGGCGGCAGATCTTGATGTGCTGATTCGGTCTTCAACAGACCCTTTATTGTTTCTCGAGTATCATCGACAGTTCACCCACTCGCTGATGTTTGTGCCTTTCGGTGGATTGATTTGCGCTGTGGTGTTGCACTTCGTTATTGGGCGCCGACGTGGCTTGTCATTTCGTCAGACTTGGCTGTTTTGCACCCTGGGATATGCGACCCATGCCTTGCTGGATGCCTGCACTACTTACGGCACCATGCTGTTCTGGCCTTTTAGCGATGCGCGGATTGCCTGGAATACGATTTCTATTATTGATCCACTGTTCACCATTCCAATACTGATTGGAGTGCTGCTGTCGGCGAGGCGACTCACACCGCTTTTCGCGCGCCTCGCCCTAGTGTGGGCTCTCGGCTACATGGCTCTGGGGTTATGGCAGCGCAACGAGGCGATCAGTATGGGCTATGCCTTAGCATCCCAGCGGGGGCATACACCGACGCGACTTGAAGCCAAACCCAGTTTCGGCAATATTCTGGTGTGGAAGACAGTCTATGAAACCGATGACCGCTTTTATGTGGATGCCGTCCGAGCCAGTTTAGCGCCGCGGGTGTTCTACGGCACATCGGTGCAGAAGCTAGATATACAGCGGGATATCCCCTGGCTGCGTCAAGATTCGCAACAAGCGCGAGATATCGAGCGCTTTCGCTGGTTCAGCAATGGCTACCTTGCGCGTTCCCCCGAGTTCAGTAATCGGGTGATTGATATTCGCTACTCCATGCTTCCCAATGAAGTGGCGCCGCTATGGAGTATTGAATTGGATCCGCACGCCAAAGAGAACGAGCACGTCATCTATCAAGTACACCGAGATACAGACACGGGAAAAACGGCGCAGCTTTGGAAGATGCTAAGCGCGCCTTGATTCCTGGTCCCTTTAGGCGCCGTCAAAGACCAAGCGTGCTGCCCGAAGTGCTTCTCCGGTAGTGATGGGAGCCTGCTGGCGCTGCAGAATGGTTTCCATCGCGCTGAGGCAAAACACCACATTGCGTTCATTACTGGCAAAACCCATGAGTCCAATACGCCAGGTTTTTCCGGCTAGGCCGCCCAGTCCTGCGCCAATTTCCAGATCAAACTCGTTTAGCAGGGCAGCGCGCAGAGCCGCATCATCCACGCCTTCAGGGATGATCACTGAATTGAGCTGAGGCAGGCGATAGTTGGGCGCAACAGCCATAGACAGCCCCATAGCCTCCAAACCCGCTACAAGAGCGCGATGGTTGAGCCAGTGACGAGCCTGCGTCGCCGCGAGTCCTTCTTCCTGCAGCATGAGTAATGATTCATGCAGTGCATAGAGGTTGTTGACGGGCGCAGTATGATGATAGGCACGTTTGCTTTCGCCACCCCAATAGCCCATGACCAGCTGCATATCGAGAAACCAACTCTGTACTTTGTGTTGTCGATTTTTAATCCGCTGCGCGGCCCTGTCGCTAAAAGTGACGGGGGACAGTCCCGGCACACACGAAAGACATTTTTGTGTGCCGGAATACATCGCGTCGACGCCCCACTGATCGACTAACACTTCAATGCCGCCGAGTGAGGTCACAGCATCAACAATGGACAGTGCATCGTGACGTGCGGCCAGAGCGCACAGCGATGCGGCATTACTGGCGACGCCGGTCGATGTTTCTGCGTGGACAAAAGCCAGGATGGCAGCATCGGGATGGTCATCGAAAGCGGCTTCAACCTTGGTTAGGCTGACGGGGTCGCCCCACTTGTCCTCTACCATGATTGCGGTGCCCCCGCAGCGCTCCACGTTTTCCTTCATTCGCCCGCCGAATACGCCGTTCTGGCAAACAATGACTTTGTCTCCCGGCGACACTAGATTGACAAAGCACGCTTCCATGCCCGCTGAACCCGGCGCAGATACAGGCAGTGTAAGCGCGTTATTGGTTTGAAAAGCGAACTGTAGCAGGCTTTTTGTTTCGTCCATCAGTCGTAGAAACTCTGGGTCGAGATGCCCAATGGTAGGCCTAGCCAATGCCCCGAGTACGCGAGAAGAAACATCGGAAGGACCAGGGCCCATCAGGGTACGCTGGGGTGGAAAAAAACTGCTGGTCATTGCTGGCATGCTCCATGGGAAAAACGAGAGCGAAACGGTAGCAGATTTTGTCGCCAAGCTTAAGCGGGCTAGAGAAATTATGTGTATTCGTGGGTGTGATGCTGGCGAAGAGGCCGCGTTGCCCCGTGTGAGCTGCCTGAGGCGTCTCGCGGCCGGTCTAGGCCGTGGTTAGTGTCGCGGGAAGAGGCGTGAGCACTGGATTAGCGTCGCGCCAGGAGTTCACTGAGGAGCTCCACCTCACACAGATCTGCTGTGGCGGGTACCATAAACAGCTCTTCGCAACCGGCCGCTTCGGCGTTATCCAGTCCGGCAAGCACGCTGTCGGCGGAGCTGCGGTGCACGGACTCCGCCATCATAGTGGCGATTTCCGGTCCGGAGATTGACAAGTACTCATAGACATAATCATAGAGCTTCTGCTGGCCATTTTCAGCTAACGTGTACCAAAATCCACCCATACGATAGGGCGTTTGTTCGCGATCTGCACGCTCCCAAGCAGCATCGGCCATGGCAAAGGTACGGCTTAATTCGTGTTCCTCACTGTTGCCTGACCAAGCATACAGGCCGTCGGCCCACTGCGCGCAGCGCTCAATACTCTTGGGTCCCATCGCGCCGGCTAACATACGAGGTGCTTCGGTCCATGTCGGGGTAGGACCTATCATGCCTCCGCCGTCTACAATTTCATCGCCACGCCATACGGCACGCATTTCTTCGACCTGACGATCCATTCTGCCATAGCGACCGTGGAATTTAGCGCCGACGGCCTCATAGTCTTTTTTTCGCCCGCCATAGCCGACCGAGATATTCCTTACCCTGCCCCCTGAGAGTATATCCAGTGTGGCCAGCTCCTTGGCGACGCGGGTGGCATTGTGCATGGGCAAGACATAGAGTGTGGGGGTGATCTCGACGCGGGTCGTGGCCATAGCCGCAGCTGCCAGCACTACCCGCATGTCAAAGGTCGGCCCATGAACCCGTTCGCCACAGGAGAGTGCGTGAAATGGGCCATCGTCGATTGCCTTGAACCAGGCTAGGTAGTCTTCGCGGTTCAGGCCAGCCTTCATATAGGGTAAACAGATGCCGATTTTCATGGTCGATGGCATGACAGTGTTGCCTCTTTAACAGTTGACTGCATATACAGACTTACAGTTTGTCACACTTCTTAGCTAAGCCTGTTCAGTATGCTGAACCGCTGCTATATTGCTACGCTCTATTGCAGACGGCATTTGGTCCAGCAGCATGATTAGTGTAACTTTGCCGCGCTTGTAACACGTAAATATGACTCTTCCAGGTGAACTCAGCATGAAAATTGATGGTCCGTTCTACGCACAACTCGGCGACGCCGCAAACGAGGCTCGACGCCTGTCAGAGATTGGTTACGATGGTGTTTATACATTGGAAGGCAGTTCAGATCCGTTTTACCCGTTGGTGCTGGCGGCGGAACATGCGCCGGAACTTGAGATTGCCACCGGTATCGCTGTTGCTTTCCCCCGAAATCCGATGCACCTCGCTTATCAAGCCTGGGATTTGCAAAAATTCAGTAACGGGAAGTTTTTATTGGGCATTGGCTCACAAATAAAACCGCATATCGAAAAGCGATTTGGTATGGATTTTAATCCGGCCGCCGCGCGTATGCGAGAATATATTCAAGCGCTGAAAGCCATTTTTGATTGCTGGCAGAACGGCAGCAGGCTTGACTTTCATGGCAAATATTACCGTCACACTTTAATGACACCGATGTTTAACCCTGGGCCTCTTGAATGTGGTGTTCCACCGGTATTGCTGGGAGCATTGGGTCCCATGATGACGGAAGTAGCAGGTGAAGTGGCCGATGGGTTGATTGTTCACCCTTTCAACAGTATGCGTTTTCTCACTGATCATGCGCTGCCGGCAGTGCATAAAGGGCTGGCTAAATCCGGTCGTGAGCGCAGCGATTTTATTCTGCAGATTAACGCCATTGTGATTACAGGGGAGACCGAAGAAGCGCGTGCTGTCGCCACGGAAAGTGTCAAAGGTCTACTCGGATTTTATGCATCCACACCCGCCTACAGGCCACCTATGGAGGCGGTGGGTTATGGGGATTTACAGCCTGAATTAAACCGTTTATCGAAGGAAGGCCGCTGGGACGAACTGGGTTCTTACATTGATCAGACATTTCTAGAGGCCTTTGCCACTATTGGCAAGCCTGAAGAAATTGCCGGTAAGCTGCGTCAGAAGTATGGCGAGGATGCTGACCGACTAGCGATCTATGCACCCTATGGCGCGCCGGACGCCATGTGGGCGTCTATTATTGCCGAGCTCAAAGCAGGCTGACTAGTAGTGTGTGCGGCCGCTGCCCTGCTTTACAACGGGGTTGGGTCGCGCCTCAATTTTTTGGGGCATTATTCGCCGGGCACTCGCCCACATGGAATGCCTTAGGGTACACTCCACGCCCATATGAATAGATCTCCTGCACAATTGTCTGCTGCTGTCACAGTTTTTGTGGTGTATATACTGTTGGCTGGCTGCGCCAGCGCCCCAGTAGAGAAGCCTCGATTGCAGCGCGAAAATTTGCAAGCGGTGAACTTTAGCGGTTCCTGGGAAATGGATTACAGCCTCAGCGATAGCACCCAAGAGAAACTGGATGTAATGGCGCGCGACTTAAACCGACAGGCACAGCGGCGTGCCCAAAGCGAGGGGCGTCGTCGACCTGTAGGCGCCGAGATGATGGTGAGAAACACCGCGGGGCCTAACAGCGGTTCCTCCGTTCTTGGACTGGCACGAATGGCTGATCTCATTACTCAGTCGCCCCTGTTGGAGATTCATCAGGACACGCACAAAATCAGCGTGAAACGCGAGGAAGACTTTTCTCTGACCTGTGAATTTTATCCGGGTGAAATGCATAAGGTAGAAACCCCTTTTGGCACCGAAATTTGCGGCTGGAATGGACATCAACTGGTGTTCGAGTTGCGACTGCCCGAGGGGCTGAGTATCCAGCATATAATAACAATGGGTGCTGCGGGGCAAAAACTGCTTATTGCGACTACCGTGGTGTCTAGCCAGGTGTCGTTTCCGTTTTCACTGAACCGGGTCTATAACCGATTCGAACCTGGCGAGAGTGGTTTTCAATGTCAAGAAACGTTGACCAGAGGCAGGGTATGTACGACCGAATCGCGCTAATGCTATCTCAGGCGCAGCGGGTAGTGAGCGTCGCTGGCATGGTGTTGTGCGTTGCCGTATTAATGGTGGCCGGGACTGATAGCGCCGCATCAACACAGCAAAGTGGGCTTGTTGATGTCGGTCTAGTGGTGTTTGATCCGGGTATTCCGGCGGATCAATCGACCCACAGTCAACGGGGTATTTTTCCAGACATTCGTAAGGCTGAGGCCAAATATATGCCGGTCGTATTGCGGCAGGTGCTGATTGAGTCAGGCGATTGGGGCGTTGTACGGGTGCTGCCGGAGGTGCTCGATTCGTCAGAGCTGTTGGTCACTGGCATCATATTGCAGTCTGATGGTCTGCGTCTCCAGCTGCGCATCAATGCCCGCGATGCAAGCGGTGTGGAATGGCTGAACCGAGTTTATTCTGGCTCGACAAGGTCCACAGATTATCCCGCAAGCGTGCCAGGAGACCCCTATCTGGGACTCTATCAGCAAATCGCCGATGACCTTGCAGCGGTGCTCCGACAAAAAAACGCGAAGCAGTTGACGACGATACAAGACATTGCGCTCATGCGATATGCCATTCAATTGGCGCCGACGGTCTTCGGATCGTATTTGACGCAAACGCCGGAAGGACGGTATGTGTTAGTGCGCTTTCCGGCAGAGGGTGATCCCATGTTGGCTCGCGTTATCCGAATTAGAAATCAGGAATATCTGTTTATTGACACGGTCGATGAACAGTATGAGCGTCTCAGTGAGGAGATGGCCCCCACCTATAATTTGTGGCGTCAGTACGGCGCCGAGCAAGCGATCTATCAGGGTGAATACCAGGAACGCGTGGCTAGCAGAGGTGCTCAGGGTCGCCGAGGATCTTTTACTGCACTTGAGCAAAGCTATAACACGTACAAGTGGTCGAAGATTCACGAGCAGGATCTCGTTGAATTAGCGCTGGGCTTTAACAATGAGGTTGCGCCTACGGTGATGGATGTCAGTGGTGCCGTCGTTGAACTCAGCGGCACATTGGACTCCCAGTACTCTGAGTGGCGCGACATCTTACAACGTATCTTTACGCTGGAGACGGGCTTACCCCCGGCGTCCTGACTTCTGCTATGCTGCGCTTCTGGCGGGTAGAGACGCACGCGAGACCGCAGCGGTGTCCACCGCCATTTTAAAAAAATTGTTAGCCGCCGTTTGATAACACATTGATTGGGTACTTGTGAGTAACGCTGATAGTCATTCCTGGTTCGCCACCTGCCCCAAAGGTTTGGAGTCACTCCTAGCGGTTGAATTGGGCTCTCTCGGTGCCGACAGTACGCGAGAGACTGTGGCGGGCGTTTATTTTACCGGTCCGCGCGCGCTGGCCTACCGAGCCTGTCTCTGGTCGCGGCTCGCTAATCGTATTCTTTGGCCGCTGGCGCAAATCGACGCTACCGACGGCGATATCTTTTATCAGGGCATGAAGGACATCAAGTGGGGCGCTGTGTTTGATTCAAGCAAAACCATCGCGATTGATTTCTCTGGAGAAAATCGCAACATTCGCAATACGCAGTTTGGCGCCCAGCGCAGCAAGGATGCCATTGTTGACTGGTTTGTGGCCACGGGCGCACCACGGCCGTCAGTGGATCGAGTAAACCCTGATGTGCGGCTGAATGTGCGTTTGGTGCGTGATCGCGCCCACCTGTCGATTGACCTCTCTGGCGGTAGCCTGCATCAACGCGGGTATCGTTTACAATCGGGTGTTGCGCCTCTGAAGGAGAATCTGGCGGCGGCAGTCTTATTGCGCGCTGACTGGCCGGGTATTGCCGCGCGTGGTGGTGCGCTCATCGATCCTATGTGCGGTTCGGCAACCTTATTGCTGGAGGGCGCCATGATGTCTGCTGATATCGCCCCTGGGCTGGGGCGCAAAGGTTTCGGCTTTGAACATCTTCTGATGCATGATGGCCCGCAATGGGCGGCTATCTTTAGCGACGCAAAAAGCCGAGCGGAGCGGGGTAGGGCAGCACAGTTACCAGAATTTCGCGGCTACGACTGGGATCCTGCGGTGATTCGTCGTGCGCAGGAAAACATTGCGCGGGTTGGACTTGAGAATGTGGTTAGAGTGAGCTGCAAACCTGTCTCCGAATTGACAAAACCCACCCACCGGCCATTGCCGATTGGCTTGCTAGTGTGCAATCCACCTTACGGTGAACGCATTGGCGATAAGGAACAACTCGCGGGGCTTTACAGGCAATTGGGCGAGGCCATGCTAACCGAGTTTCCGGGTTGGCAGGCCGCCGTGTTGACCTCGGATCTCGATCTGGGCAGAGCTACCGGTCTGCGCAGTTATAAACGTTATGCACTCTATAACGGCGCCATCGCTGCCAGTCTTCTGCTGTTTGATCTGTGTGTTAATGAACTGCGCGAGATGGGAAGAAGTCAGGTGGATGTTGAAACGCCGCCGCCCCTCACAGAGGGTGCGACGATGTTCGCCAATCGTGTTGTTAAAAATCGCAAGCGACTTTCTTCCTGGGTGAAGCGTGAGCAAATTGACTGCTATCGTGTCTACGATGCAGATATGCCGGAGTATTCTGTGGCAGTGGATATTTATGGTGAGCACGTTCACGTCGCTGAATATCAGGCACCCAAAAACGTATCGGTAGAAGCCGCTGAGCGTCGTTTAGATGAGATTCGCTCTGCGCTACCCGCAGCGCTGGGCGTTGCCGCTGAAAAAATTGTCTACAAGCAGCGTAGTCGTCAGCGCGGCGCTGAGCAATACACCAAGCAGGATAGCCAAGGTGAGTTGCTGACGGTCAAAGAGGGACAGGCAAAACTGCTGGTGAACCTCAGCGATTACCTCGATACCGGTTTGTTCCTTGATCATCGCCCGTTGCGATTACGCATTGGACAGGAAGCCGCGGGTAAGGATTTCCTCAATCTTTTTTGTTATACCGGTAGTGTAACGGTGCATGCCGCTCTTGGCGGAGCGCAGTCCACGACGAGCATCGACCTGTCGAAAACCTATCTCACGTGGTTGGGTAAAAATCTGGCCGCGAATCAACTCGATGAGAGTCGCAACACTGTGATCCGTGAAGATTGCCAATCGTGGCTGACGCGGGCGCGCGGTCGTTACGATTTAATTCTGCTCGATCCTCCGTCGTTTTCTAATTCAAAGGCGATGACAGAGAGCTTTGATGTGCAGCGCGATCACTCGCAACTCGTGCGTCTGAGCATGGGCGTATTACGCGATGAGGGGCAATTATATTTCTCCAACAACCGACGTGGTTTTGTCTTGGATACGGCTTTACAGGACGAGTTTCTCTGTGAAGATATCACCGCAAAAACCTTGCCACCAGACTACCAGCGTAAGCGCAAAATGCATTGCTGCTGGTTAATCAGTCATAAATAAAGACGTTTGACGGTTGTAGTGGCCAAGTTTTTCTGCTTAACGATATCCACAAAATGGATTTAATTCTTCTGAATCTTTTTGTTGTGCTCGCGCGACGCTACAAAAAAATTATAACTCATTGATTTAAAATAAAAAATAGTAGCTCTCATTTCGTCGTCGCTGCTGTTTTAGGGGTCACAGAGGCTGTTCACAGTGGGGACAGAACGGCCTCTGTCCCCAATGTTATCCACAGAATATCTTGTGGATAACTTCTTTTGGCACAGCGTATTGCCACGCTTTTCCTAGGGGATGGGGCCGTCGCGATGCCTGTTTTCTAGAGTGGCTTTAGGTATCGTTACATGACACAGGGTTAGGGCTGTGTTCAAATCGCGCTGTCGATTCTGCATAGTGTCATGTTATGAAATCTCTGTTGATTGTCTATCACAGCCAGAGTGGCACCAGTGCGCAACTGGCGAACGCAGCCTGGCGAGGCGCACAGCGTGAAGCGGGTATTGAAGTTGCCGTGATGCGCGCCTGGGATGCAGGGACGGTGGATCTGGAGCGAGCGAGCGGTGTGTTGCTGGTGATGGCCGAAAACTCCGGAGCACTGTGCGGCGCCATGAAAGATTTTCTGGACCGCACGTTTTATCCTGCGATAGTGCGGGGGTTGGTATTGCCCTATGCCCTGCTTATCAGTGCCGGCAACGATGGACGCGGCGCGCAGCGACAGGCCGAGCGAATTCTATCGGGCTATCCATTTCCTGCGGCAGCAGCGCCGGTTATATTGCGCGGGAAATTCTGTCCGGCACATGAGCGTGCAAGCAGCGAGTTGGGCCAGGCATTTGCGGCAGGTTTGTCGATGGGCATATTTTAGAAGAGGGTTTTGGGTGACAGAGAAAATGATAGAGACAGCGCCGCCAGGCTTTGAGCTTTTACCGCAAGGGCTGGGGTATACCGATACTCTGCAGCCGGTCTATCGAAAAGTTGAAGGTGATAGTGCGGTTTTTGGCCTTGTGGTGGGCACACAACACAGTAATACCATGGGTATTTGTCATGGTGGAGTACTGATGACGCTGGCCGATATAACGGCAACCACCGGTGCCAATCTGGCACACGGCGTTGCGTCTGGGAGCCCTACGGTTCATCTCAGCATTGATTTTATTGCTTCTGCACGTCAGGGAGAATGGTTGCAGGCGGAGGCGGAACACGTCAGCGTCAAACGTCGCTTCGGATTTTCTAGTGGCGGAATTTATAATAGCGCAGGTGCCGTGGCGCGCTTTAGCGCGACCGTCTATTTCCCAGATCACCAAGGTATGTGGAAGGACGGGCGCCGTGGTGATGGCGTGCTAAAGCGACAGGAGGAGGGCTAGTCCTTTACGCTACCTTCGAATGATTCTAGCGCCTCTATAAAAGCTTGTGCTGCCCTAGATAGGCTGCGTCCTTCGTGGTGGATGGCCCCGAGTGTTCTCTCGATACGGGCATCCCGAATGGGCAGTGTCGCTAGAGAGGGGTCGCGCATACTACGCGGTAATACGGTCCAGCCAAGTCCCACTGATGCCATCATCCTGATGGTCTCCAAGTAGTTGGTGGTGATCGCAATCTGGATTGGCAGGCTGCGCTGCTCGAACAGGCTTTTCACAATTTGCCCGGTATAGGTGTTGAGTCCGGGCAGGATCGCTGGATGTTGGCTCAGCTCCTTTAGGCCGAGAGTTTTCTTTCGGGTCAGTCGTGTGCCCTGCTGAACCATAAAATCTAGCGGGTCCAGCCAAATTGGCCGCGTAACAATGTTGACGATAGATGAAGGGGCCAGCGTCACCACGGCCAGCTCCACCTCTCCGTGTAGAGTGAGTTCATAGGCCTGTTCGGAATCCATAAAATCGATGTCCAATTGCACCGCCGGAAAGGCCTTGCTGAAAAAACTCAGCAGCGGTGGCAGTCGATGTAAGCCTATGTGATGACTGGTAGCAAGGCGCAGTCGGCCTCGTACTTCGCCGGCCAGATCGCGCACTGACTGCTGTGCGGCCTGTAGCTCAAGATGCACTGCGCGCGCGTGTGGAAGCAATGCCTCACCCGCTTCGGTGGTGCTGATCCTTCTCCCAATGCGGTCGAAGAGGCTGACGTTTAATTGCGCTTCCAACTGCGCTATCCGCTTACTGACAGCGGGCTGTGTCAGGTGTAATCTCTTTGCCGCTTTGGAGAACGATCCACTTTCAGCGACCAGCAGAAATGCTCTCAGGTTTTGGGTGTCCATGATATATTCCTATTTGGAATCAATATTATGAAAATAATAAATTTGAGTTATCTAAAAATCAAGTACATAATCCCGCTATTGCACATCCAGTTTTGCTAACCGGTGTATGGAGGTTCCCTATGAGTGGACAAACGCTTTACGATAAATTGTGGCATAGCCATCTGGTGGAGGAGCGCGATAACGATTGCGGTCTGATTTATATCGATCGACAGCTAATCCACGAGGTGACTTCGCCGCAGGCGTTCGAAGGCTTGCGTATTGCGGGCCGTCAGCCTTGGCGTGTTGATGCGAACTTCGCTGTCCCCGACCATAACGTACCCACGGAGCTGCATGAACGCAGCGGTGGTGTTGCCGGGATTATAGACCCGATCTCTAGGCTGCAGGTTCAAACACTGGACGATAACTGTCGCGATTTTGACATTCTTGAATTCCAAGTTAACGATGTGCGCCAGGGTATCGTGCACGTGGTAGGGCCGGAGCAGGGCGTAACGCTGCCAGGAATGACCATTGTCTGTGGGGATTCTCATACATCCACTCATGGTGCGTTGGGTGCTCTCGCGCAAGGGATTGGTACGTCTGAGGTGGAGCACGTAATGGCCACCCAGTGTCTGCTGCAGCAAAGAATGAAAAATATGCTGGTGCGTGTGGATGGGACGTTACAGGCCGGGGTCACCGCGAAAGACGTTGTGCTGGCGATCATCGGTGAAATCGGTACGGCCGGTGGAACCCATCACGCTATCGAATTTGGTGGTGAAGTGGTGCGAGCGCTCAGTATGGAAGGGCGAATGACCATTTGTAATATGGCCATCGAAGCGGGTGCCCGGGTCGGATTAATCGGAGTAGACGATATAACGATCGAATATGTGAAGGGGAGGCCCTATGCGCCAACCGATGAGCAGTGGGACCGAGCGGTTGCTGCGTGGCGTGAGCTGCACAGTGACGATGACGCCCATTTTGATCGTGTGGTGGAATTGCGCGGCGAAGATATTGTCCCGCAGGTCACCTGGGGAACGTCTCCGGAGATGGTGTTACCGGTGAGCGGGATTATTCCGGATCCTGCAACGATGGACCATGCCGGTGAGCGTGAAGCAACTGAGCGTGCCCTCCAATACATGGGCCTCACGCCGGGCATGGCGATTACCGACATTCAAATCGATACGGTTTTTATCGGTTCTTGTACTAACTCACGGATAGAGGATCTGCGTGCCGCGGCGACGGTGATTGAGGGTAAGCACGTCGCTCCCACTGTCAAGCGGGCGTTGGTCGTGCCGGGTTCAGGCCAGATCAAGCAGCAAGCGGAGGAGGAGGGACTGGACAAGATTTTTATCGCGGCGGGAATGGAGTGGCGTGAGCCTGGATGTTCGATGTGCCTTGCAATGAACTCGGATAAGCTCGGCGTGGGAGAGCACTGTGCTTCCACGTCCAATCGAAACTTTGAGGGCCGTCAGGGATTCGGCGGTCGCACTCATCTGGTGAGCCCTGCAATGGCGGCTGCTGCTGCGGTGGCCGGGCACTTTGTCGATGTTCGCAATTGGTAGGAGTTTAGAAGCATGAAAAGTTTTACTGTTTTGCAGGGCATAGTCGCCCCTATGGATCGCGCCAATGTAGATACGGACTTGATCATTCCGAAGCAGTTCCTTAAGTCCATCAAGCGCAGTGGTTTTGGGCCTTATCTGTTTGATGAGGTGCGCTATCTGGATCAGGGCGAGCCCGGTCAGGACTGCACGAATCGCCCGATTAACGTGGATTTTGCTTTGAACCAGGCGCGTTACAAGAACGCGGCGGTGTTGCTCGCCAGAGAAAATTTTGGCTGCGGTTCAAGTAGGGAACACGCTCCCTGGGCCCTTGAGGACTTTGGATTTCATTGCATCATTGCGCCTAGCTTTGCCGATATTTTCTTCAACAACTGTTTTAAGAATGGGATATTGCCTATTGAGCTCGATGCTAATGTGGTCGATGGATTGTTTGCAGAGATGTATGCGAACGAAGGCTATTCAATGACAGTAGATCTGGCGACTCAGACGATAAAAACCTCGCTTGGGGAGACAATCAATTTTGAAGTGGATGAGTTTCGCAAGCATTGTCTTTTTAACGGTCTGGATGATATCGCGCTGACCCTGAAGAGTGCCGATGCTATTCGAGCTTATGAGCAAGGCTGGCGAGAAAAATCGCCTTGGCTGTTTGACGTTATTAAGTAACTTGCTGCAATGAAAAGCTCGAAAAGGATCTCTGGGGAGACTGACAATGAATCGTGAGTATGATGTTGCCGTAGTGGGGGCTACCGGGGCAGTCGGCGAGGCCATGATCAGCATTCTGGAAGAGCGTAATTTTCCGGTGCGAAAGCTCTATCTTCTTGCCAGTGCGCGGTCTGCGGGAAAAAGTATTATGTTTCACGGTAAGTCGGTAAGGGTGACCGACTTGGCGGAGTTCGATTTTAGCCAGGTGCAGATTGGATTATTTTCTGCCGGCGCTAGTATTTCCGAGAAATTTGCTCCGATCGCTGCTGCAGCGGGCTGTGTGGTGATCGATAATACCTCGCAGTTTCGTCGCGATGAAGACGTGCCTCTGATTGTCCCTGAGGTCAATATCGAAGCGCTGGCCGGTTATAGCGCTCGCAATATTATCGCCAACCCCAATTGCTCGACCATTCAGATGCTGGTGGCCCTAAAGCCAATATACGATGCGGTCGGAATCGAACGTATCAATGTAGCGACCTATCAGGCTGTTTCCGGTACTGGCAAGGAAGCGATTGAAGAGTTGGCGGGTCAGACGGCCAGTCTCCTCAATGGGCAGGAGGTTGTGAGTGAGGTCTATCCCAAACAGATAGCGTTCAATGTGCTGCCACAGATCGATACGTTTCAGGAGAATGGCTATACCCGTGAGGAAATGAAGATGGTGTGGGAGACTCGCAGAATATTTGATGATTCCGCGATACAGGTCAATCCTACCTGTGTCAGGGTGCCGGTGTTCTTTGGTCACTCTGAAGCGGTGCATATTGAGACGGTGGAGAAGATCACTGCGCAGCAGGCCAGATTGCTACTCGAAAAGGCGCCCGGGATCATCGTGATGGATGATCGAGTTGACGGCAGCTATCCAACAGCGGTGACAGAGTCCGCAGGGACGGACGGTGTATTCGTGAGCAGGATTCGAGAGGACATTTCCCATCCAAAGGGGCTGGACATGTGGATAGTGGCGGACAATGTTCGAAAGGGCGCAGCCCTAAATAGTGTACAAATTGCCGAGAGCTTGATATCAATCTACCTTGATTAATACCGATAATTCACTGATACTTTAGGTGTAATTTCAGTTTCTGTTAGCATTAGTGAGCGTTCCAAACGTGACTGCCCGCAGGTCTAGAGGCCGGATGTTTAAGGCATGGCGACACAGGCACTCAGAACCCGTGGCCGGCGACAGAGGATTCGGCTTTAAATTCGCGAGATAATCATAAGGCGCTGGTATGGCTCGTAAGTTAGCTGCTGTGATGTTCTTGCTGGGAGGTCTCCAAGCGACCTCGGCGCTGTCACTTGGCCTTGGGGCGCTGCAACTTCAGTCTTTTCTCAATGAACCTTTGAATGCCTCTGTTGACTTGCTTGATATGGGCGGATTGCACGCAGACGAGGTCATCATTCGACTGGCCAGCCGTGATGATTTTGATAAATTCGGGCTGGACCGGCCCTACTTTCTCAGCAGTATCAAGTTTGAAGTATCCGCCCAAGAGAATGGTGCAGCCAGTATTATTCTGTCCTCAGACAAGCCTGTTCTTGAGCCTTATCTGGAGTTCATTTTAGAGGCGCGTTGGCCTTCAGGGCGCCTGCTGCGAGAATACACTGTACTGATAGACCTGCCGCTGTTTTCTGAGGTGGAAACCGTGGCCGTTTCTGCTGCCCAGCGCGTCGATGAAATAGAAAAAACCTCAGTGCCGACAAAAAAAAACAATGAAGTCATCTCCAGTGGAACCTCGGTAGAAATTCGTAGTACAGACCTTGCTCCAAGCGCTATGCCTCAGCGTGACTACACCTTGAATACCGTTTCATCGCCAGTGCCGGATAGTCGCTACATGATTCGTCGAGAGGATACGCTGTGGCGCATCGCCAGTCTGGCAAGACCGCAAGGGGCCTCGGTGCAGCAAACTATGCTGGACATCCAGCGCCTAAATCCTGATGCCTTTGTTAACGGCAACATCAATACGGTTAAAGCGGGATACATCGTCTACCTCCCTAGCGAGTCCGACATTAGCTCGACAGATGCGAGTTCGGCATTGGCTGAAGTGCGTGAGCAGAACACTGCTTGGCGTGAGGGAAGAGATGCAACGCTAACGTCAGCCAGCGGGCCTTCATTAACGATTTCGACGGATACTAAAGATGACGCGACGGCTGAAGCTGTCGGCATCAACGACACGGCTACCGGATCTGTCGTGGCTAAGGCGGCTCCGGAGTCATTACCTGTGGCCAAAGCGAACTCGAACGACGCAGCAGCGTCGCCCTCACTGGCCGACGAGATGCAAGAGCGTCTTTTGGTCGCTGAGCAACAAGTGGAGACGCTGCAGCGTATCATCAGTCTTAAGGATGACCAAATAGCCGCGCTTCAAAGTGCGCTTGTAGCAGCTGGCGTTGTCGCTGCTGTAGATACAGACGCAGAGCCTTTGGGTGAAGATGCTTCAAGTGAAATATTACTCGATGGCGAAGAGCCAATGATGGCCCCGATTACGACTGATGTTGATGCTCCGCGTGACTCGGCTAAAGAGAGTGTTGAGGTGGTTGAGCCCGATGCAGAGTCGTCGCAGGACGAAGTGCCTGTTAACGTTTCCAAAGTGGTTCCTGTCATCGCCCCAGAAACTGCAGCGACTGGCGGCTGGCTGAAAGAGCTATTGTACTTACTGGGTGTTATTGCTCTGGGAGTGGTGGCATTTGTTTTTGTACGCCGACGGAAGATAGATGATGAGGCAATCTCGCGCGCACCTGTTTTAAAGGCCGGTGAAGATGTGTTTTCAACGGTGCAGTTAGAAGAGCAGGGTCTTGATATCGAGGAGTCGGAAGACGAAGAATATGTCAGAACAGTCGCCGGCGACAATCGTGATGCTAGTGAGCGCCATGATTATGAGACTGGTTCTGATCTAGAGGCAGCCAATGTGCTGGCGGATGTCGATATTTATGTCGTATACGGACGTCACTCGCAAGCAATTGACCTCCTTAATAACGCCATTGCCAGTGAACCTGAGAACCCGTTATATAGGCGTAAGCTGTTGGAGGTTGAGGCGCAAAGTCATGACCATGGTGCGGCGAATTCTGAACTGGAGATAGAAGGGCAGGATCTGGCCGGTGACGAAGAGGGTGATCTAGGTTTTTCTATTGACTTTTCCAGTTCAAAGGCTGCAGGCTTGGACAATGAAGAATTAGTCATTGCGGCCGATGGCTACGGACTGTCGGCTAAACTCGACCTCGCCCGCGCCTATATGGATATGGATGATGACGAGGCTGCGCGTCAGATTTTAGAAGAGGTCGTCGCTGAAGGTACTGACGATCTCAAAGCCGAGGCTAGCGCTTTACTAGGCCGCATGGGCGAATAGTCTGTTTTCTACTGACCTTATTGCCGCCGACACTCGATTGGCTTGTCGTATCGAATACGATGGTAGTGGCTACAATGGTTGGCAGTTGCAGCCCCATGAAGGCGTAGTTACGGTGCAGGAAAAACTCGAGCTCGCACTGTCAAAAATTGCAGCAGAGCCGGTGCGTGTTCATTGTGCCGGACGCACTGATACCGGTGTTCATGCATTTTCCCAGGTCATTCATTTTGATGCTCCTGTGCCGCGCAGTTGCAAGGCTTGGGTGGTCGGCGGCAATGCAAACTTGCCGCGTGACATTCGTATCCATTGGGCTGTTCCCGTCACAGAGGACTTCCATGCACGGTTTTCCGCAGAATCCCGCTGTTATCGCTATGTGATTGCCAATACGGCGATCCGCTCAGCCCTGTTACTGAAACAGGTCACCTGGCACCGTCGTGAACTTGACCAACTAGCGATGCATACGGCTGCGCAGACGCTGTTGGGTGAGCGTGATTTCAGTGCCTTTCGGGCCGCCTCCTGTCAGTCTACGAGTCCGATGCGCAATGTGCAGTTCATTGAGGTCCAAAGGCGTGGTGATCTGCTGATCATTGAAATAGTGGCCAATGCATTTTTGCACCATATGGTAAGAAATATAGCGGGCGCATTACTGGCTGTGGGTGATGGTCGTAAATCTTTAGAATGGATCGTTCAGCTTATGGCGGGGCGAGATCGCAGTCTAGGAGTGGAGACTGCTTCGGCGAGTGGACTGTATCTGGCGGATGTCCAATACCCTTGTCATTACACTTTACCGCAAACACCTTATGGACCCCTGTTAATTGGGACAAAACTGTAAACTTAGCCTGTCCTGTAAAGACACCAATGGGCGTAATCTGCTATTATGCGCGTCTCGTTTCAGTAGGTTCTTAGGCGAAATGTCCGCTACTCGTATCAAAATTTGTGGTGTTACCCGAGCGCAGGATGCCCAAGCTTCTGCAGCGAGTGGTGCTGATGCGATTGGCCTGGTTTTTTACCCTCGCAGCTCTCGAGCCGTCACCGTAGATCAGGCTGCCGATATTGTGGCTGCCGTGCCCCCTTTTGTGAGTGTGGTCGCTTTATTTGTCGATGAACCAATCGCCAGTATTGAGCGTATTATTAGTACCTTACCCATTGATGTTATTCAGTTTCACGGCGATGAGTCGCCAGAATTTTGCCAGCAGTTTGGTAGACCCTGGATCAAAGCATTGCGGGTGAAACCCGGTCTCGATGTCGTGGAGGAGTGCCAACGGTTCGGTAAAGCACGCGCAGTGCTGCTGGATAGCTGGCAAGCTGATGTGCCTGGAGGTACCGGTAAGACGTTTGACTGGCGTCTCGCCACACAGGCTCTTTGTGTGCCTACAGTGTTGGCGGGAGGGCTGACCCACGACAACGTGGGTGATGGTATTAGGGCACTTCATCCTGCGGCAGTGGACGTCAGTGGGGGTGTAGAAGTTTCTCCGGGTCTAAAAGATGCGAAGAAGATACGGCAATTTATCGCGGCTGTTCGTGCCGCGGATCAACAGATGGAAGCGATACCCAATGACGATTAATGCGAGTGAGGATCTGTACGTTACAGTTCCGGATGAACAAGGGCGTTTTGGACCCTACGGCGGCAAATTTGTTTCTGAAACCTTGATGGCGGCTCTGGCCGAGTTGGAGGTTGTATACCGTAACATGTCCACCGATAAACAGTTCCAGCAGGAATTAGACCACGATCTGCAGCACTATGTGGGGCGGCCTTCACCATTGTATGAGGCTAGGCGCTGGTCCGACAGTATTGGCGGAGCACGTATCTACCTTAAGCGCGAGGACCTTAATCACACCGGAGCCCACAAGGTGAATAACACCGTTGGGCAGGCCTTGTTGGCTAAGCATATGGGCAAAAAGCGTGTGATTGCTGAGACCGGCGCTGGCCAGCATGGCGTTGCAACAGCGACTATTGCAGCGCGCTTGGGTTTGGATTGCGTGGTGTTTATGGGGGAGACCGACATTCAGCGTCAGGCGCTAAACGTCTATCGTATGAAGCTGCTGGGTGCTGAGGTTGTTTCAGTGACGTCGGGTTCTCGAACATTGAAGGATGCCATGAACGAGGCCATGCGTGATTGGGTCACCAATGTCGATAACACCTTCTATATTATTGGCACGGTTGCCGGTCCCCATCCTTATCCGATGCTGGTGAGAGATTTTCAGTGTGTCATTGGGCGCGAAGCGCGCGCTCAATCCCTGGCGCAAACCGGACGTTTGCCGGATGCACTGGTGGCCTGCGTCGGGGGAGGCTCTAATGCGATTGGGCTGTTCCATCCGTTCTTGCAAGATGAGACGGTGGCTATGTATGGCGTGGAAGCGGGTGGGCATGGTATTGCCACAAATCAGCATGCCGCGCCTCTTACTGCGGGCACTCCAGGAGTGCTGCACGGTAATCGGACCTATTTAATGCAAGACAGTGACGGTCAGATTATGGACACACATTCAATATCGGCTGGACTCGACTATCCCGGTGTAGGTCCGGAACACTCCTGGTTAAAAGATATAGGCAGGGTGAACTATGTGGTAGCGAATGATGATGAAGCCCTACGCGCATTCCACAAGCTGACCAAGATAGAGGGCATTATGCCCGCTCTTGAAACGAGTCATGCACTCGCTTATGCAGAGACATTGGCCGCCAGTATGACGCCGGAGCAGACCATTATTGTCAATCTGTCGGGACGTGGCGACAAGGATATCCTTACGGTAGCTGAAATTGATGGCATCGTTGTCTAACCGACCCTTATTGGAGTAAAAGTAGTGAGTCGTATCGCGGGACGTTTTCAGCAGTTGGCAGCGCAGGGTCGAACCGCCCTTATCCCCTATATTGTCGCTGGTGACCCCAGTCAAGATATCACCGTGCCGCTGATGCATCGGATGGTGGAAAGTGGCGCGGATATTATTGAAATTGGGGTGCCTTTTTCTGATCCTATGTCCGAAGGGCCGGTGATTCAGCAGGGGCACGAGCGCGCCCTCGCAAATGGCATGTGTCTAAGCCGTGTGCTGGAGCTGGTGCAGGAGTTTCGCAAGTCTGATGACACTACGCCGCTGCTGCTGATGGGCTATGCCAACCCGGTCATGCATATGGGCTATGCGGCCTTCGCCGATGCCGCGTCAGCGGCGGGCCTCGATGCATTACTGACAGTGGATATTCCGCCCGAGGAAGTTGACGACATTAAGGCCCAGCTTGAGCGAGTGGGCATAGACAATATATTCCTGGTTGCACCCACGACGCCTGAAGAGCGGATCAAACGCATTGCAGCGGGAGCGAGTGGTTTTATCTATTATGTGTCGTTAAAAGGAGTCACAGGCGCGGGTCATATGGACTCGGATGAAGTCGCGCAGAGACTTGCAGCAATTCGAAGACACAGTACATTGCCGCTAGCCGTGGGTTTTGGTATCAAGGACGCTGATTCTGCCAGGGCGGTAGCGGCGGTAGCGGACGGCGTTGTTGTCGGTAGTGCGCTCGTCAACGCCATGGCTCAGACGCTCGCTGATGGCGGTAATCCGGGGCAGGCCATAGAGGCTGTTGCTGCGCTGTTGGGCGAAATACGCAAAGGGATTGACAACGCGGCTTCCTAGTTGAGCCGCTCCGCGCTTATAATGGTCCTTTCTATACAATGGCGGGGAACACGATGAGCTGGATAGATAAAATTCTACCTTCTGGTGTGCGCAATTCTGTTGGCGATAAGACGTCTAGTAGCGTGCCTGAGGGCCTCTGGAAAAAATGTGTCAAATGTGATGCAGTTCTATATCTGCCCGACGTAGAGCGCAACGAGCACGTTTGCCCCAAGTGCGATCATCACATGCGCATCGGCGCTCGCTGGCGTCTCAGCCGCTTTTTTGATGCCGGTACGAGTGAGGAAATCCTGTCTGAAATTGTGTCTGAAGATAGGCTGAAATTTAAAGACAAGAAACGCTATAAGGATCGATTGATATCAGCGCAAAAAGCGACGGGCGAGAAAGATGCGCTGGTGGCGATGCGCGGTATATTGCAGGGTTTACCTGTGATCGCCGTCGCTTTTGAATTCGAGTTTCACGGCGGATCCATGGGATATGCGGTAGGTGAGAAGTTTACCCGCGCCGCTCATATGTCGTTGGAAGATAAGATTCCTCTTGTCTGTTTTTCGGCTTCCGGCGGTGCGCGCATGCAGGAAGCTTTGATTTCCCTGATGCAGATGGCCAAGACCAGTGCTGTTATCGAGAGAATGAAGCTGGCTGGTGTGCCTTATGTCTCTGTGATGACAGATCCGATCTATGGTGGGGTTTCTGCATCATTGGCCTTGCTGGGTGATATCAATATTGCTGAGCCAGATGCCCGCGCAGGGTTTGCAGGGCCTAATATCATTGAACAAACCATTCGACAAAAACTTCCCAAGGGATTCCAGCGCAGTGAGTTTCTGCTCGAGCATGGTGCGATCGATATGATTGTGCATCGCACTGATATGCGCGATACCATTGCGAGATTATTATCCAAGTTGACGGGGCGTCCGCTGACTATCTTGGTAGAAGAAGAATTGGATGAGCCTCAGGATAGCGAAGAAGCGCCTGCGGCTATCCCGGCGGAGGAGGATGAATAAAGCGTCTCTGACACAGTGGCTGCAGCGTCTGGAGACAGTTCATCCCAAGGAAGTAGATCTTGGTCTGGAGCGGGTTTCGACAGTCGCTTATGCATTGCAGTTATTACCACTAAAATACCCTGTCGTTACGGTTGCCGGAACGAATGGAAAGGGGTCCACCATAGCGGTATTGGAGGCACTCATAAGTGAAGCCGGATATCGCGTCGGTGTTTTTACGTCGCCCCACTTGCTGCGCTTTAATGAGAGGATTCGAGTTGCCGGTGTCGATGCCTCGGATGCGGACATCGTTCATGCTTTTGGGCTCATCGACCAAGCTCGAGGGTCGGTGTCTCTTACCTACTTTGAGTTTGCCGCATTGGCTGCACTGCTTATTTTTGAGGCCAGCGAGCCGGATTTTGTTATTCTGGAAGTCGGTTTGGGTGGCCGGCTGGATGCGGTGAATATAGTCGATGCGTCAGTGGCGGTTATCACCAGTATCGATCTCGATCATCAGGAGTGGTTAGGCGAGTCCCGAGGCGAAATTTCACGCGAGAAGGCTGGTATACTGCGCAGGGGTCGTCCCGCCGTTATTGCAGATTCTAACCCTCCGCCTGAATTGTTAGAGTGTGTTGAGAGTGTTGCAGCCAGCCCGGCTCTGTATCTGGGGCGAGAGTTTTCGGTAGCCGCGGTGGACGGACAGTGGCAAGCTCAACTACAGATGCCAGACGGTCGTTCAAGGACGGTGTCGGCGATTACAAATGGAGCCTTGTTGCCCGAGAATATTGGGGCAGCAGTGCAGGCTGCGTTGTTGCTGGGCATTGAGTTCAGTGATGGTTGTCTAGCCGCTGCGCTGGCTAAGGTGAGTGCGGTGGGGCGTCGCGAGGTGCGGCGTGTGGCGGGACGAGACTATGTGCTGGACGTGGCTCACAATCCGGCTTCAGTGTCTAAGTTACTTGAGTTTTTGAATGCAAGACCTTGTAATGGTAAGAGAATATGTATTTTTTCTGTTATGGCAGATAAAGATATATCAAGTATTATAGAGGCGACAGTTGGGTACTTTGATGCCTGGTTTCTGGGTGACCAGCCGGGTAATACACGGGCTGCTGGCGCAACGGAGATTGCCGCATTGCTCGATGACAGAGGGCAGACCATGGTCAGTATCAGCAAGAATTTGCGGCAGGCTTTCCGGCGTGCACAAAGTATCGCGGGAGAGGGCGACAGACTGGTTGTGTTTGGTTCGTTTTACACAGTGGCCGCAGTCCTGCCGCTGTTAGATAAGGATCACAGTAAGTATGAGGCGCTGTAAGTGAACGATATCCTCAAGCAACGCTTGGTTGGTGCACTTATTTTGGTGGCACTGGGCGTTGTTTTTTGGCCCATTATTTTTTTGCAGCCCGACGATAAAACAGCGTCATACCCACAGTCCATTTCGCCGCTGTCCACCGCGCCCATCGAAGTTGTGAGCGATGGGGACTTGAGAGCGTTGCCGAGCCTCGCAGCGCTTGACGATAATCTAGATGGGGGTGAACGTGCTGAAACTGAACCTCTTGCAGCGGTAACACCCTTAACGATATCGTCCGAGGCGGTACCCCAGTCCAGCGACGCTAATACCATTGGAGTCCGCAACAGTGCGCCTGAGCAACTGTTCATGGACAGCGACGGCATACCCTTGGCTTGGACCCTTCAGGTAGTCACTGTCAGTAGTGCCGATAAGGCGGAGGCATTACGCAAAAAATTGCTGGATATGAGCCAGAAGGCTTACATCGTCATAGTGCGCTCTAACGGCAAGAAGCTGTATCGAGTGTGTATAGGTCCGAAGTTTGAGCGGGTTGAATTGGAGACGCTGCAGGCGAGTATTAATGCTCAGTTCAAAGTGAATTCGATCGTTGCGCGGTATATTCCTTGACTCATTGGACGGCGGGGTAATCCACCATGGTGGATTGGGTTAATTTTAGTGCGGTGGACTGGGCAATTATTGTCGTGCTAGGTCTTTCCATTCTGTTGAGCTTGTGGCGAGGCTTTGTCCGTGAAGCAGTGTCGTTGGCAGGTTGGATCGCGGCATTTGTGATTGCCAATATGTTTGTTGGAGAAATGGCGACGTTTCTGCAGCAATGGATTGCCAATGTTACCGGTCGCTATGTCGCTGCTTACGCACTGTTGTTTGTCGGCATGCTGCTGGTGGCAGGGATAGTGGGCAAGTTGAGCGCTCAGGTTATAAAAGTAACGGGACTGACACTGCTGGACCGCTTGCTGGGTACCGTCTTTGGCTTGGCCCGCGGCATTATTATTGTGCTTGTAGTGGTTTATGTTCTCAGGCAGTTAGCACCACCGCAGAATTTGCTGTGGTTAGATGAGTCCCAGTTAATGCCGCATGTCGATGTGCTGCTGCAATGGGTTCAAGCTTTGTTTTCCAGGTAGAACAAGAGACAATCCCTGGATAGTTCGAGCTAATTTTTTCCAAGTGAGGTAGATGCTGAATGTGTGGCCTGGTGGGTTTAGTTGCGAAGTCGGATGTCGCCCCGGAGATCTACGATGCCTTGACGGTTTTACAGCACCGTGGGCAGGACGCTGCGGGTATTGTGACCTGTGTTGGTGGCAAGTTTAGTCAGCGTAAGGGCGAGGGGCTAGTGCGGGATGTTTTTCGGCAGCAGCATATGCAGCGACTGGGAGGCCCCATGGGTATTGGCCATGTGCGCTATCCCACTGCGGGTAGTTCGGGTACCGCGCTTGCACAGCCTTTTTATGTCAACTCGCCGTATGGCATTGCCCTTGCTCACAATGGGAACCTAACCAACTCGGAGCAACTCGCCCAAGAGCTATTTCAGGATGACTTGCGGCACCTCAATACTGATTCTGATTCAGAAGTATTACTGAATATTTTTGCGCATGAACTACAGACCCTAGGTAAGCTCAGCCCTGGTGCAGATGATATTTTTACCGCTGTGGCATCAGTGCATAGGCGCTGCCGTGGCGGTTACGCCGCAGTAGGGTTATTAGTGAATTATGGGGTATTTGGTTTTCGCGACCCCTTTGGCATTCGCCCGCTAGTGATTGGTGTTCGCAAGACGCCTGCGGGTGAAGAATACATGATAGCCTCCGAGAGCGTTGCTCTCGATGTGGTGGGCTTTACTCTTCTGGATGATGTCGGTCCCGGTGAGGCAGTATTTATAGATCAGGGAGGTAAGCTGCACCGACGTCAATGCGCACCTAATGCCACTTTGCGCCCCTGCATTTTTGAGCACGTTTACTTCGCACGTCCCGACTCACTGATGGATGGCATCTCGATCTATAAGACGCGTATGCGCCAGGGTGAGACGCTGGCTAAAAAAGTAAAACGGCTGCGTCCAGACCTCCATATCGACGTCATTATCCCGATTCCTGACACCAGCCGTATTGCCGCACAATCCATGGCCTATGAATTGAATATAAAGTTTCGCGAAGGGCTAATGAAAAACCGCTATATTGGCCGTACTTTTATTATGCCGGGTCAGAGTGAGCGTAAGAAATCGGTACGCCAAAAACTTAACCCAGTGCCATTGGAGTTTTCAGGTAAGAATGTCATGCTGGTGGATGACTCGATTGTGCGTGGCACTACCTGCCGCCAGATTATAGAGATGGCCAGAGATGCGGGTGCCGCGAATGTCTACTTTGCGTCGGCTGCGCCACCGGTGCGCTATCCCAATGTGTATGGTATCGATATGCCCTCGGCATCAGAGTTGATAGCGCATAACCGCAGTGTGGAAGAAGTTTGTGAGTTAATCGGCGCAGACTGGCTGGTGTATCAAGATATTGACGATCTGATTCGCTGTTCCCATGATGGCAATCCTCACGTGGACGGCTTCGACTGTTCGGTGTTTAATGGCGAATATATTACAGGTGATATCGATCAAAGTTACCTCGATAGACAGGAATTTCTGCGTAGCGATGATGCACAGAATGAAAGGCGGGTGGAATTACAGGCAGAAGGCGGTATGGTCGGTCTGCATAACGATGTGTAGGGTGTAGTGATGAGTGATCACGAAGATTTCGATCCGCTTGCCGACGCGCATCATGATACGCGGGCTATCCGCAGCGGTATTAGCCGCACGCATGAAGGGGAGCATTCAGAGCCCATATTTGCGACGTCGAGTTACGTTTTTTCTAGTGCAGCGGAAGCTGCAGAGCGTTTTTCCGGTGAGTCTCCGGGCAACGTTTATTCCCGATATACCAACCCTACGGTGCGAGCATTTGAGCAAAGGCTTGCTGCACTGGAAGGCGCCGAAGCGGCCGTAGCGACGGCGTCAGGCATGGCTGCAATACTAAGCATTTGCATGGCTCTACTCAAGTCGGGAGACCATGTGGTGTGTTCCCGTGATGTCTTCGGTACGACGATTAGTCTGTTTAGCAGATACCTTGCCAAATTTGGCATAGAGGTCACTTTTGTGCCGCTGCTCAATATTGACGGCTGGCGCAGTGCTTTGAGGCCTAATACGGTGATGTTTTTTTTGGAGACACCGTCAAACCCACTGTGTGAGGTCGCTGATTTAGCCGGTCTGTCCAAACTTGCGCATGTAAACGACTGTCTTCTAGTGGTAGATAATTGTTTCTGTACCCCCGCGCTGCAGCTGCCCCTGACCTTGGGAGCGGATATCGTTATGCACTCGGCAACAAAATATCTGGATGGCCAAGGGCGCTGTGTGGGTGGGGCCGTAGTTGGCCGCAAGCAGCATATGGATGAGGTGGTGACGTTTTTGCGGACTGCAGGTCCCACCATGAGTCCGTTTAACGCCTGGGTTTTTCTTAAGGGTTTGGAAACACTGCGCTTGCGTATGGAGGCCCATAGTCGGTCGGCGTTGGAGATCGCCGAATGGCTGCAGCAGCAGCCGGCGGTGGAAAGGGTTTACTACGCCGGACTCAAGGATCACCCAGGGCATGCGTTGGCAGCCAAGCAGCAGTCGGCATACGGGGGGGTATTATCATTCCTTGTCAAAGGTGGGCGTGAACAGGCTTGGCAGTTTATTGACGCCACCCGTCTAATGTCGCTCACGGCTAACCTGGGTGACGCCAAGACCACGATTGTTCACCCGGCGACGACGACCCACGCACGGCTCAGTGCAGAACAGAGAGAAGATGCGGGTATTCGCGACGGACTCATCCGCATCGCTGTAGGCCTGGAAAACGTGGAAGATCTAAGAGCAGACTTGCAGAGGGGTTTTGCCGGAATTCGCTAAAAAGTGCGGTTTTTCTGGGCTTTATAATGCATATACAGGTCATCATCGATTCCGCAGTAGAAGAAATAGGACGAATCCTATTGGGCAAAGAGCCTCAAATCAGGCTGGCTTTGTGTTGCCTGTTTGCCCGAGGACACTTGCTGATTGAAGATTTGCCGGGGATGGGTAAAACAACGCTGTCTCATGCGTTGGCTGCTGTACTGGGACTATCCTGGAAGCGGGTGCAGTTTACCAGTGATCTGCTGCCAGCAGATATTCTGGGTGTCTCGGTCTTCGACGCTAACAATGGTAGCTTCAACTTTCATCCGGGGCCTATCTTTACGCAGTTGTTGCTGGCAGATGAGATTAACAGGACCACCCCGCGTACCCAGAGCGCCTTGCTCGAGGCAATGGCGGAAGGGCAGGTCACTGTTGAGGGCGAGACACGCCCTTTGCCACAACCCTTTTTTGTCATTGCCACGCAAAATCCAATTCATCAGTCTGGAACATATCCTCTTCCTGAATCTCAGTTAGATCGTTTCTTGATGCGACTGGAGCTGGGCTATCCACCGCCGCGCGCAGAACGTGAAATGCTTGAGCGTCGTCATAGTGCGGCTTTAGAAATTAAGCATCCACGCCAGTGTATAGACTTGGATCAATTGGAAATGATTCGGGTTGCCGTGAGTCAGGTACACGCCTCCGACAATTTGTTGGATTACCTGCAGCGGCTGGTCGCTTATACCCGCCAGTCAGCGGAGTTTGACGTCGGTTTGTCGCCGCGTGGCGCGCTAGCGTTACTCGACTGCGCCAAGACGTGGGCAGCGATGCACAATCGTGGACACGTGGTGCCAGAAGATGTGCAACTGGTTTTGCCCGCCGTGGCGGGACATCGCCTGATACCCAGTGGTGAGTATGCTGGCGACGGTCACGCGCTCGTAGATCTATTGCAGCGCAATGTGGATGTTGTTGGGCCCTGAGCACGACTCAGTGGAGAACGACGCATTAGGCACGGAACGGGACAGCAAGGGTATCCGGGCGCAGATTAAAGCCCGGTTCCGAAAATGGGTTGCTCGACGTATTCCTCCTGCGCGTGAAGTCACCTTGGACCAGCGGCGCATTTTTATATTCCCCAGCCGGGTCGGTTTTTTCTTTGGCAGTTGTCTATTAGTCATGCTGCTCGCTGCCATCAATTTCGAAAATAATTTGAGTTACGCGCTGACGTTTTGGCTTGCTACGCTGTTCATTATTGCGATCCTGCATACCTATGCCAACCTATCTGGACTGACCATCCGTGCCTTGCGCGCTGAGCCTGCTTTTCCCGGGCAACAATCTGAATTTCATTTGATGATAAAACGGAGTAAGCGCCGCGATCACTTTGCGCTCCATCTGAAATGGCCAAATAGTAGTGAGACTCTGGTAAACCTGGTCGATGAAGACAGCGTTATTGTGCAGCTGCATATGGCCGTGGGCTCGCGTGGCTGGTTCAGTCCTGGGCGCTTGTTACTGGAGTCGACTTATCCGCTGGGCTTATTGCGTTGCTGGACCTTGATCGATCTGGAGTTATACGCTCTGGTCTATCCCCGCCCCCTGGCATCGACAGATCTGCCTAGACTGGCGACGAATACGCCTGACGGTGCTGCAGCGTTTGTCGACGGCAAGGATGATTTCTACGGTTTCAGGGACTACCGTAAGGGCGACTCACTGCGTCAGGTGCACTGGAAGGGACTGGCAAAGCAACAGGGCTTATTGACAAAGCAGTACACCGCTTACGCAGATCGCAGCGTCTGGTTGGACTGGGACATGTTTGCTGGACTGGGCACGGAGCAGCGCTTATCCCATCTCTGTTATTGGCTGCTGGAGTTTGACCGCCGCGGACAGGAGTATGGATTGCGATTGCCAACCGGGGTGATTGAACCTGCTCTGGGTGAGAAACACCGTGATCGAGTTCTCAAGGAACTTGCACTTTACGGCAAGGAGCGGTGGACCCGGTGAGTATTTTACGGCAGGTGCCACGCAATGCCCTGGTATGGATTATCATCTGTTTGTTCGCGTTGGTGGCACCGCACGCGGGCCGCCTCCCGATATGGATTCTTGTCCTCTATGTGGTTGCCGTTATCTGGAGGCTGCAGGTCCACCGGGGGCGCTGGTCATTCCCCAGTCGGTCGGTGAAAGTGGCCATGATCCTTAGCGGATTTGTTGGAATCTATGCCAGCTATGGTTCGTTTATCGGTCTAGAGCCTACGGTCGCTCTATTGCTGATCGCGTTTGCGCTTAAATTAGTGGAACTGTCACATCGAAAAGACGCCTATGTGCTGCTGTTTCTAGGATATTTTATTTGTATCACCGAGTTTTTGTTTAGTCAGGATTTGTTGGTCACATTGTATGCGCTTGTCTCGGTAACGCTGGTGACTACTGCGCTTGTTGCGATTCATCGACCTGGGGAGCAGGAGTTCAGGCTCGGCACAATTCGCGTCGCCAGCGTTATGTTGTTGCAGGCGATGCCGCTGATGATTGTATTGTTCTTTCTGTTTCCTCGTTTCGGTCCACTGTGGACGGTGCCAATAAAAAGTCATACCGCAAAGACTGGCATGAGTGATTTCATGAAGCCCGGCGATGTGGCAAGTCTCAGTCAGTCAGCCGATGTGGCCTTTCGGGTAAAGTTTGATGGCGAGATTCCAGCTAAATCAGCACTTTATTGGCGAGGGCTGGTGTTCAGTCGAATTGAGCAGGGGGTGTGGTCAGCCCTTGAATTCTATGACCTTCCCGCGAGTCAACGTCGACCACAAGAAATCGCTACCGACGGCGAGCCTATAGGTTATAGCATCATCATGGAGCCCACTCAGCAGAATTGGCTATACGGGCTGAAATATGCCCGCTCCGATACACGAGCGGTTATGCAGACATCCGACTTCCGTTTGTTTTCGCCCGTCCTGGTAGAAACAGAATATATGTACACGGTTAATTCATGGACGAATGTCGTGGTGGACGAAGTGCTGTCCGATTGGCGACGCAAGACAGAAACGCAATTGCCTCCAACAGGAAATGCTAAAACGCGGAAACTGTCATTGGATCTCAAGGCGAAGGCGGGCAGTGATGAGGCTTTTGTGGGTCTGGTGCTCGATACGTTCAGGCAGGAACCTTATGTCTACACGTTGCGCCCCGGGTTACTGCCCGAGCAAGACTCAATCGATGCATTTCTATTTGAATCGAGGCGCGGATTTTGTGAGCATTATGCCTCAGCTTTTGTCTTTATGATGCGTGCTGCGGGGGTGCCGGCTCGGGTGGTGGCTGGGTATCAGGGTGGCGAGATTAATCCCATTAACAAAACGGTGATTGTGCATCAGTTTGATGCTCACGCCTGGGCTGAAGTGTGGCTTGTGTCTCGCGGCTGGGTGCGAGTAGATCCTACCGCGGCGGTATCTCCACAGCGGATCGAATTTGGACTAGAGGAGGCAATGGAGTCCGAGGGAAGTTTTTTATCCACAGTGCTTCTGTCTCCACTGCGCTACCGCAGTATACCCCTGTTAAATCTGCTGCGTTTACGCTATGACGCTCTGACATATCAGTGGCAGACTTGGGTGGTAGGTTTCGACAATGAGCGACAGTTTGATCTGCTGCGCAGTTTCTTTGGCGAAACCACGGCAAAAGCGTTTGCTATCGTATTACTCGGCAGTTGGGCTCTGGTGTTGTTGCCTGTGGCTATTTCATTGTTTCTTGCGCGCGATATACATCCAGTGAGCCCGCTGGGAAAGCACTACCGTATTTTTTGCAAGCGCCTGGCCAGACTCGACCTTATACGTGGGCCAGGAGAAACACCTGGCCAGTTTGCGCAGCGTGCCGCAACGGCGTTGCCAGATTACGCCGATTCACTTTGGCAGATTACGGGGCTTTACAATCAGCTAGCCTATGCTGAGGCTAAATCATCTGCAGGTAATGCTGCACAAGATTTGCAGCACTTTTCCGCTGTGATCAGCCGCTTCAGGCCAAAAAGGCACAGTGCAGCGTTAACCAAAGAGACAGAGTTGTAAGTCAACAAAATCCCCCGCGTTTGTGGGGGGCATTTGTTGATCACAGGTAGGAGAAGTTAGGCGCGCAACTCCTGAATTTCGACTGCAGCAATTCGCGCTCCATCCTCGGCACTCTTTTGAAACTTCGCGATCTGATCAAAGCTGAGATAGCGATAGATATCATCGGCCATGGAGTCGAGGTTTTTTGCATACTCCATGTATTCCGCAGGGGTTGGCAGTTTGCCGAGGATTGCCCCGACCGATGCCAGTTCCGCTGAGGTAAGGTAAACATTGGCACCGTCGCCCAAGCGGTTAGGAAAGTTGCGTGTGGAGGTTGAGAGCACCGTAGAATTTGCTGCTACCCTCGCTTGGTTGCCCATGCACAACGAGCAGCCCGGCATCTCTGTGCGTGCGCCGGCTGCACCGAAGATATTGTAGTAGCCTTCTTCCATTAGCTGGTGCTCATCCATGCGAGTGGGAGGCACGATCCACATGCGGGTTGATATCGAGCCCTTATGTTGCTGCAGCAGTTTTCCAGCAGCCCGAAAATGACCGATGTTAGTCATGCAGCTACCGATGAATACTTCATCTACTGTGTCGCCTGAAACCTCAGACAGTAAGCGCGCATCGTCGGGGTCGTTAGGGGCGCAGACGATAGGCTCGGTAACCTCTGCCAGATCGATCTCGATAACAGCGGTGTACTCGGCATCAGCATCGGCTTTCATTAGACTCGGATCTGCCAGCCACTCTTCCATTTTGCACGCCCTGCGTTGCAGCGTCCTGCTGTCGCCATAACCTTCAAAGATCATGGTGCGCAGCAGTGCGATATTGGAGCGCAAATATTGGGCTACAGTGTCTTCATCTAGCGCGATAGTACAACCGGCGGCAGAGCGCTCCGCGGAAGCATCCGATAGTTCAAAAGCCTGCTCCACGGTAAGGTCGCTAAGCCCTTCAATTTCCAGAATGCGGCCGGAGAATATGTTTTTCTTGCCTTTCTTTTCAACCGTCAGTAAACCTTGCTGAATAGCGTAATAGGGTATGGCGTGTACGAGGTCGCGCAGGGTAATACCAGGCTGCATTGTACCTTTGAATCGGACCAGTACCGACTCGGGCATATCCAGCGGCATCACGCCGGTGGCCGCGGCGAATGCGACTAGCCCAGACCCTGCGGGGAATGATATCCCCATCGGGAAACGTGTGTGCGAGTCACCTCCGGTGCCAACAGTATCGGGGAGTAGCATCCTGTTGAGCCACGAGTGAATAATGCCATCACCCGGGCGCAAGGAGACGCCACCCCTCGTCATGATGAAGTCCGGTAGGGAATGTTGCGTTTCAATATCGACCGGCTTGGGGTAGGCGGCAGTGTGACAGAAAGACTGCATGGTTAGGTCAGCGGAGAAGCCAAGACATGCCAAATCTTTCAATTCGTCGCGGGTCATCGGTCCGGTAGTGTCTTGTGAGCCAACAGTCGTCATGCGCGGCTCACAATAGGTACCCGGGCGTATACCCTCAGTGCCGCAGGCTTTGCCGACCATTTTCTGGGCAAGCGTGAAGCCCTTACCCGTATCTCCGGGTTGCTTTGGCTTGCGAAACTGTTTCGATTCGGACAGGTTCAATGCTTCGCGTGCACGGGCCGTAAGACCACGCCCGATAATCAGATTGATGCGACCACCGGCACGTACTTCGTCGAGTAATACATCCGATTTCAGCTCGAATTCACTGAGTACTTCGCCGGACTCGCTGAGTATTTTTCCATCGTAGGGGCGAATTTCGATCACATCCCCCATGCCTAGTTTTTCAACGGGGGCTTCAAATACCAGGGCTCCGGCATCTTCCATGGTGTTGTAAAAAATGGGCGCTACATTGCTGCCAATACAAATACCGCCACCTTTCTTGTTGGGTACACCCTTGATGTCGTCGCCGAAGTACCACAACACGGAATTGGTCGCTGATTTGCGAGAGGAACCTGTGCCGACAACATCACCGACAAAGGCCACCGGCAGATCGTTAGATTGGAGATCCTGAATCTGTTGCATTGGCCCTGTGACCCCATGTTCCTGTGGGGAAAGCCCATCGCGGGTCATCTTGTACATGGCGAGTGCGTGCAGGGGAATGTCAGGGCGCGACCAGGCATCGGGAGCCGGAGAAAGATCATCGGTATTGGTTTCGCCGGTGACTTTGAACACAGACACTTTAATGGAGGCAGGAACTTCTGTTCGATCGGTGAACCATTCGGCATTGGCCCATGACTGCATAACAGCCTGAGCATTGACGTTACCTGACGTGGCTAATTCGGCGATGTCGTGGAACGCTTCAAATGCCAATAAAGTGTGTTTGAGCTCAGTGGCAGCTGCTACGCCAAAGTCTGGGTCAGTCAGCAGACCCACCAGCGTTTCAATGTTGTACCCGCCATGCATGTTGCCCAGCAGTGCGATAGCCGTCTTTTTATCGATCACCGGGCTGCTAGTTTCGTCGCCCATGAGGGCCGACAAAAAACCTGCCTTGACGTAGGCGGCTTCGTCCACACCGGGAGGTACGCGGTTGCTGATTAGCTCTAGGAGATAGTCTTCTTCTCCGGCGGGCGGGTTTTTCAGTAGCTCAACTAACTCAGCGACCTGCTCGGCATTCAACGGTTTGGGTGGGATATTCAAGGCGGCACGTTCGGCCACATGGTTGCGATAGGCTTCTAGCATGGTGGAGCTCCTTTACATAGCCTGGGTCACCCAGAGTACGAGCTGAGGACTTGCGAGGGCAGAATAAATCAACGCTTAATTATAGCGTAAGGCGCAAATAAGATAAACGAATCAAGCGGTTATATCGTGCATTCACAGGGGTGATATCTTAGAATTAAAAGCTAACTCTGATTGGAATGTGCTCTCGGTAATGCTGCATCCCCCTGTAAAAACCCCTTGTATCGGCGTCTGTTCCACTGGTATCGGTGACAGTGTGTGTCGGGGATGCAAGCGTTTTAGTCACGAGGTGATTGACTGGAACAGCTATTCGCCAGCACAGAAAAAAGCGGTAGATGGCCGGTTGTCTGACTTTCTGTCCCAGTGCGTCAGTAATAAGCTCAGGGTGACTGATAAAGCGTTGCTTGAGTGGCAAATGGAGGTGCAGCAGATACGTTATGTGGAGCATCATGATGAGTACTGTTGGGTATTTAGTTTGCTGAAGGCGGGGGCCGGTCAGATACAGGACCCGCACGATTACGGTTTTGAAGTGGCGCTGTGCTATCGCGAGATGCCACTGAGCGTCTTGCGCGAGACGATCGATTATGAATTTTACATTCTCTCAGAGGCACACTATGAGCGGTATATGCTCAGTCCTGATTTATTCCGCTAGTGAGGTGAGTGCGGGGCGCGGGTGAGCTTCATCGTGAGACCACGCTACGCTCTCTTGCGTCTAGCTACCCCAAACAATCCTAGCATTGCTGAACCGAATAGCCAGGCTGCAGCGGTAAGAGGCACAACTTGCCTATCTGTCGCAATACTCTCCATGCCCCAATCGTTTTGCGCTGTCTGAATACCGGAATTGTATTTAACGGTAGTATTTGGGTCGAGCGGGCCACCCGACACATTAACGATGTCAGGGTAATCTTTGGCGAGGGAATGGGGCATTGGATTCTTGGAACCGTATTGCATGGTTGGCGTGCTGAGTATTTTGTTTGTCACATTGATGGATCCTACAGCTGCCGAGCCGCCATCAAGTGCTGGGCCGACATCATAGATAAGATCAATCTGATAATCAGCAAGGGCAGCGCCGGTGCCGTCTATATTTATGTGATCGTTAAAATTCCATAAGGTGTCTTTACTCGAACCCTGTCCCGCGTCACCGAGATACCAGCCAGCCTGTGGGAAGTAGACGCTAGCACCCGCATTCGTTAACGCCGGGCTTGAATGCTGCTGAGCAGTGCTCATGGCAGCCGTTGTCAGCGGCGAGCCGTTAGAGAGCTGCGAGGAAATGGCCGCCTCGCTATTCGGGATACCCTTACGGCCGAAAGTATCTGCGTCCAGTGGGCCAAAGGTATCGTGCAGGGGGGCGGCTGCAACACAGTGCGGCAAAATCAGTGGACCAATCAAGCTCATGAGCCTAGCGTAAAAGTGAATAGACACCATTAAATTCCTTTGCGATACAACTATGACAACAGGTTTGCCTGATGGTTCTTGGTGACGGCTATAGAAAACGTAATATTTATGGCACTTTAATAAAATCAAGAACTTAGCTCAGGGCTGCACCGAATATCAGGGAATCCGTTTCGATACTGCAACAAAGGTCGCAGTCATGGACTGTTATTCACATTTTTATGTCATAGGTCATCGCTACGAGGGAAAGTAGTTAGGCTAAGACGATGATACAATTGGCTCATGACAAGCATCACGCATATCTATCCTGACTTCCTACACTGCGCTACCCCCAGAGCGTGGGTGGAGGAGGCGGCTAAACCCGAACGGTTACAGGACTTACTGACAGACCATGCCAATTGTGAGCGCAAGGCAGCGGACTCAGCACTGGCGACTATGAAGCGGTACGCGCACGGCATACCGGGCATTGCGGCGCGTCGCAGAAAGGGGCCTAACGGCGAAAAAACGGCAGACTCAAGTGCTTTAAATCTTGTGCATCCTTCTGTGGAGCATCACTCGCTTTTAAATAAACTCTCAAGATTGGCGCGTGAAGAGTTACGTCACTTTGAGCAGGTCATTGCCATTATGAAGGCGAGGGCGGTAAGCTATCCACCGTTGTCAGCCTCGCGCTACGCGGGAACGTTGCGCAAGCAAGCGCGATCTGATGAGCCCAGCCGCCTGGTAGACACTTTATTGATCGGTGCCATTATCGAGGCTCGCTCCTGTGAGCGCTTTGCGGCACTGGCGCCTAAGCTGGATGTCGAACTTGGCGATTTTTATCGCTCCCTGTTGAAGTCTGAATCGCGGCACTTCCTCGACTACCTCAGGCTGGCACAGGGGGTTGGTTCAAAGGCTGAGGTAGACGAGCGCCTGCCTGTTCTGCTGGAGTGTGAAAAGGCGTTGATTGAACAGCCTGATGTTGAGTTCCGCTTTCATAGCGGAGTCCCGCAGTGCGGGCTTAAGGAGGTGCCCGCAAAGCGTGAATTAAATCTCTAAGCTATGTTAGCTATAAGCCTTAACATGCTGATTAATATAATTTAAATATTCAATACTTATGTATAATGTGTAAAGAAGACAGCCTTCAACTGCGCAGGAACCTAGCGCGACCGCCCAACTCTATTGTTCAGATGGTCTGCTAGCAGAGTGGTTTTGGGCGCCGCCCTACTAGTCAGTTGAGATGCACTCTATGCGTCGACGATCTGCACTGTCTCAATGATAATGGGGTCAACAGGAACATCCTGATGGCCATTGCTACTGCCGGTGGCGACAGCACGGATTTTGTCTAGCACCTCGGACCCTTCAATGACTTTGCCGAAGACCGTGTAGCCCCAACCTTGCATGCTTTTGCCACTGTGGTTGAGGAAGTCGTTATCCTTTACATTAATAAAGAACTGAGCCGTTGCTGAATGCGGATCTGTGGTTCTGGCCATGGCTACTGTACCGAAATCGTTTTTCAAGCCGTTGTCGGCCTCATTATCAACCGGGTCACCACAGGCTTGTTGCTGCATATCGGTGTCGAACCCTCCACCTTGGATCATAAAATTGTCAATCACACGGTGAAAAATGGTGCCGTCATAGTATCCGTCCCCGGCATAGCTGAGAAAGTTGGCAACGGTTTTCGGTGCTTTTTCGGCGTCTAGTGCGAGTTTGATGTCGCCGAACGTCGTGTGAATGATGACCATGCTTAATTCCTTGGGGTAACTGCATTTGAGGAAGCGAGTGTACGGACTTTTGGCTCGCAAGAAAACATTTAGGGTGGTAAAGATATCCAGAATAGCCTGATGCCCGATAAACAGCTTTGAATTGGCTACAAGCTCTGCGCCTGACTCGTTATACTGTGCGTCTTTTTTGAAGGCTCAGCGCGTAATATTATGGAAGATACACCAGCCAGTAATTTCCTGCAGTCCATTATCAGTGACGATATCGCCAGTGGTCGTGTCAAAGAGGTTGTGACTCGGTTTCCGCCGGAGCCCAACGGTTATTTACATATCGGTCACGCTAAGGCGATTAGTGTGAACTTCGGCTTGGCTGAGGCTAACCAGGGGCGCTGCAATCTGCGCTTTGATGATACTAACCCGGAGAAGGAAAGCCAGGAGTACATAGAAGCTATTCAGGCAGACGTGCGATGGCTCGGCTATTCATGGGACGCAGAGGTACGGTATGCGTCGTCTTACTTCCAGCAGTTCTATGACTGGGCAATTCATCTGGTGGCGCAGGGCGATGCATACGTATGCGATCTTAGCCCAGATGAGGCTAGGGAGTATCGCGGCACACTCACCGAACCCGGGCGCAATAGTCCGTCGAGGGAACGCAGTGTAGCGGATAACCTAGACCTGCTCGCGCGGATGAAAGCGGGTGAGTTTGATGACGGTGCGAAGGTGCTGCGCGCGAAGATCGATATGAGCTCTCCCAACATGAATATGCGCGATCCCATTTTGTACCGCATTCGTAAGGTGAGCCATCATCAGACAGGTCATGATTGGGTGATTTACCCGACGTATGACTTCGCTCATGGTCAGGAAGATGCTATCGAGGGCGTAACGCACTCCATCTGTACGCTCGAATTTGAGGATCATCGACCACTTTACAATTGGTTAATTGAGCATCTCCCTGTCCCGAGTCGACCTCAGCAGTATGAATTCGGCAGGCTGAACCCCAGTTACACCGTGACGAGTAAGCGAAAGCTCAAAAAATTGGTAGACGAGGGCGTGGTAACAGGTTGGGACGACCCGCGTATGCCTACGGTGTCTGGTATGCGCAGACGTGGTTATACGGCAGCGGCTATTCGTAAATTTTGTGACATGATAGGCACCACCCGCAGTGATGGTGTGGTGGATGTTGCCATGCTGGAGTTTGCCATCCGTGAGGACCTGAATGAGAATGCAGCGCGGGGGATGTGTGTGCTCAGACCGCTAAAAGTGGTGCTCACCGATTACCCGAGTGACAAGGTAGAGGATCTTCGCGCGCCTGGACATCCGAGCCGGGATGACCTCGGCGAGAGAGTGTTGCCTTTCACGCGTGAGTTGTATATCGAAGCGGACGACTTTAGAGAGGAAGCCAATAAGAAATTCAAGCGTTTGGTGTTGGGTAAGCGTGTTCGCCTGCGCAATGCCTATGTGATTGAGGCGGACGAGGTGGTCAAGGATGCACTGGGCAACGTGTGTGAAGTCCACGCCCATATTATTGCAGATACACTCGGCGAAAATCCGGCAGATGGCATTAAGCCCAAGGGTGTTATTCACTGGGTGTCGGCCTCACACGGGAAGAATGCGCAAGTACGTCTGTATGAGCGCTTATTTAACCACGAGGCACCGGACAAAGGGGATAATGCGTTTATGGACCATATCAATCCTGACTCATTGGAAGTGATTGAGGGCGCCTGGATTGAGCCTTCCCTGACCGCAGCCATACCCGAACAGGGTTTTCAATTTGAGCGGGAGGGCTACTTCGTGGCAGATCGTTATGATCACAGTCCGGACAAGCCGGTATTTAACCGGACCATAGGTCTGCGTGATACGTGGAACACTCAGTGAGGGCCAGCAGATGACGTTCACGCTGTACAACACCATGACTGCTAAGAAGGAAGTGTTCGAGTCCCTCGTGCCAGACACCGTTACCCTGTACGTCTGTGGCCCCACAGTTTACAACTTGGCGCATATTGGCAATGCTCGCCCGGTCGTGGTGTTCGACACTTTGTTTCGCCTTCTGCAGACGCATTACGACGCCGTGATCTACGCCCGCAATATTACCGATGTGGACGACAAGATTATCGTCGCTGCACGCGAAGCCGGTCGCTCTATCGAATCGGTCACGGAGGAGTTTACAATGAAGTACCGCGAGGATATGGCACAGCTTAATGCGTTGCCACCGTCCCTAGAGCCCCGTGCGACACATAACATTGATGCCATGATCGAGCTCACCCGCACCTTGATAGAAAAAGGTCACGCCTATGAGTCGCAGTCTCACGTATTGTTCGCGGTTGAGTCGATGGAGGACTATGGGAAGCTGTCAAACCGTGCACTGGATGATATGTTGGCTGGGGCGAGGGTTGAGGTCGCTGAGTATAAGCGTCACCCAGGAGATTTTGTTCTGTGGAAGCCTGCTGCCGAGGAAGACCCTGGCTGGGAGAGTCCCTGGGGCCGTGGGCGACCTGGTTGGCACCTGGAGTGTTCTGCCATGATTCGTAAACACTTGGGGGATACGATTGATATTCACGGTGGTGGGCGCGATCTTATTTTCCCTCATCATGAAAATGAGATTGCCCAGAGTCGCTGTGCTCATGGCGGCGATTACGTGCGTTACTGGATGCACAACGCATACCTGGACATCGACGGTGAGAAGATGTCCAAGTCGCTGGGTAATTTTCGCACTGTGCGCGATCTTCTGCAAAGCTATCGCGGTGAAGTGCTGCGCTTTGCGTTACTGTCAGCACACTACCGCACCCCTCTGAACTTCTCTGCAGAACTGTTGGAGCAGGCCCAGACAACGCTCGACAGCCTCTACAGCACGCTGCGTGAAGTGCAGGATGTCGATGTCGATAGGGATGTTTGTCTTGCGGATGAGCCGTTCTATCACGCATTGAACGACGACCTTAATACGCCGATTGCGATTGCCGAGATTCATGCCTTGGCCAAGCAATTACACAAAGCGGAAGGAGGCGCTAGAGCGAGCTTGAAAGCGCGTATTCTTGCAGCAGGTAATCTGTTGGGTATTTTGCAGCAGGATGCCGCGCAATGGCTGCAGGGAGCCGTGTCTGACGATGCCATTTCCGCTGAGGAGATTGAAGCGCTAATCATCGAGAGGCAGCAAGCCAAGCTCGCGAAAGACTATAACCGCGCCGATGAAGTCCGTCAGGCGTTACTGGCGCAGGGTGTGGTGCTTGAGGATTCGCGTGAGGGGACCCAGTGGAAACGCAAGTCTGATTGACCCCCTACCTAAGGCAGCACCCGCCCGTTATTGATTTCTTGTCCACGTCCCGCTGTGCGGCGCAGTTTCCCGCTGGGGTGGTGGCTGTGCGCTTTTAGCCTAGGCTTTTCTCGGCAGAGACAACACTCTGCATGATCAAGGTATTGATAGTCATTGGGCCTACACCCCCGGGAACAGGGGTGTACGCCGAGGCTTTGTCAACCAGTGCCGAGAGCTCGATATCGCCCACGCCGCCGGGGTGATAGCCAGCGTCGACTACTACAGCGCCTTCCTTCACCCAGTCCGCTTTGATGAATTCCGGCTTTCCTACAGCGCCGACCAGAATATCTGCCTGGGCGATAATGTCCGGAAGATTTTTGGTGCGAGAGTGACAGATCGTTACGGTCGCATTTTTTTGCAGAAGCATCATCGCCATCGGTTTGCCGAGAATGGCACTGCGTCCGACCACGACGGCATGCTGACCTTCGATCTCAATACCGTAGTGCTCCAGCATGCGCATGATACCTTGAGGGGTCGCGCAGCCGTAGGCATCCTCTCCCATTGCCATCCGGCCGAAACCCAAGCAGGTCACGCCGTCCACGTCCTTGTGCAGGGCGATGGCATCGAAGCATGCGCGCTCGTCAATGTGTTGGGGCGCAGGATGCTGCAGCAGGATGCCGTGCACGTCCGGGTCTGCGTTGAGCTCCTCTATTCTTATCAGTAGCTGCTCTGTGGTTGTCGATGCGGGCATTTCTACTGCTAGGGACTCCATGCCTACCCGGCGACAGGCATTGCCTTTCATTTTCACATAGGTTGCCGAAGCGGGGTCATTTCCCACCAGAATCGTCGCAAGAATAGGCGTTTTCCCTCCAGAATTAACCTTGAGACGCTCTACTCGGGCCAATAATTCAGCCTCGGTTTGTGCTGCCAGAGATTTTCCGTCGAGGACAAGTGCGGACATTCGATGTATTCCTTCCGTATATGAGGCCCTTAGCGGGCCGCGGGGGGTGGTTTGATGGGGGCTACCCCACTTCAGCGTGCAGAGTTTATGTGGATTGCGGCGCATTGTCACACGGGAGAGCGGGTCAGTGAAAGACTGTGTTGTATTTTGCCGTTGACGCTTACGATGCGGATGAGTATTATGCTGCCTCCTGAAAACAGGGCTGGCGCTAGCGCCAAAATGATGACATCGGGGTATAGCGCAGTCTGGTAGCGCGCCTGCTTTGGGAGCAGGATGTCGGGAGTTCGAATCTCTCTACCCCGACCA
>ERZ888423.180-NODE-180-length-68443-cov-20.379292_pt1 | contig 68443 bp, 56 predicted proteins | sample MGYA00520523_ERZ888423 | MGnify/ENA primary metagenome ERZ888423 (study PRJEB32303, sample SAMEA104408611) | aquatic metagenome | biome: Brackish water; feature: Pelagic; material: water | place: Baltic Sea | collected 2014-06-08T10:24:00 | depth 30,27 m ... | reverse complement strand
TAGTGCCGCTAGTAGCTGCACCAGAATTAATGGTATACGTACCACTAAGTTGTGCTGAAACCGCCCCTGCACATAGCATGGAGCCGAAAACAGCCATAGTTTTTAGATAGAAAAGCCAATTTCTGTTGTAATTTTTTTTCATACGCTTTAGATTGTTATTACGTTTTAAGAATCCAAAACTATAAAAAAAAAAATAAAGTCAAGCCAATATGTCTAAAAATAATTCATTTTTTTTTAAAATATGACATTACTAATGTCATAAATTAGTTTTATTTGCACCTAAAACTCTTTGTTTTTCAAACCTTTGGCCCTCTATTTTATCTGTAAATATGGTGGTGTCCCCTCGAATATGAATTTTTACATAGTTAAGGAATGATTCCGATTTTTTGGAGCCAATTACAAGATTATTCACTTCTATATCATTATTTAAGTACCCCTTGTAAGCATCTGTCAAAAAATAGGATTTGTTATCAAACCAAACAAATCCATTTCCAAGTGATTGTATATTTCCATATCGGGCTTTTAATGCAAGCGCTTCCATAGGTACAAGTGCGCATTTTGATATGCGATTATTTACCAAGTATGGTTTTATAGTGTAATCATATACCGCATCCGTATATGCATATTTAGATGCTATTAAAGTAAGTTTATCCTTTACTCTAAAACCAATCAAAATTTCTTTTTTTACATCAAAGACTATATATTCATTTTGAAGCAGTGCCTTTTGGTAAACATAATCATCCGCTATAAAACCCATCACAGCTATAAGAGCTAAACTATAGCCTTGCCACCATTTTTGGACCAATGCAATTGATATTACAAGTAGAAACACATATACCATCAGCAGCTGGTTAAAAGTAATGTGCACATTTGCGAAGATAGAATAGGGCAATTGTTGAATATAGCTGGCTGTTTGTACAATAAATCGTATATACACTTCTGCCAAGTCTGCTAAATATTGAGCAACGGGTTCATATATAAATGTGCTCATCACCATAAATACGCCTAAATATAAGACTACACTAATACACGGTAACACAAGCAAATTGGATAGCAGAAAATAGTTGGGGAACTGATGGAAATAATAGAGTCCTAGCGGAAAGGTTGTTAGCTGTGCTGCTAGACTGACGCATATCAATGTCATCACCTTATCCCCTGTTTTGCTTGAGGCTCGCCATATAGCCTTGAAATAATCGGTGTAAAAGACAATACCAATAACCGCTAAAAACGAGAATTGAAAACCTACATTATAAATATTAAGCGGATTTACCAGTAATAAAATGAAACAGGCAAATGAGAGTGTATTGTAGAGATTTGTCTTTCGCTGGAAGGCCTTAGCCACAATAACAGTGGCAAACATGATGGCTGCACGTGAAACAGAAGGGGAGAATCCCGTAACCAAGCAATATAAAAAAAGTGCTAAAAGAATAATAATGGACTTTATAACACGCGAACGGCCTTTACTGCTACCTAGTAATAGTAAGTAACTTAAAAGAGTATATATAATACCAACGTGTAAGCCAGAAACAGCCAAAACGTGTATGGTTCCTGTCTTAGAAAAAGCTTCAAGCCAATTCTCGTCTAAATCTTCTTTGTATCCAAAAACGATTGCTTCGGCAACTCCTCTTACTGATACATCTTTAAAATAGTGATCAAATATGTTTTGTAGCGAGCTTTGCCATTTATAGCCAAGCGCATATAGGGGATTTACCTTATTGCCTCCTGTTGCATGCCACCTTTCACTTGTTAAATACCCATTGTGATATATGCTAGTGGTTGCATAATACTTTTTAAAATTGAATTGAAATGGGTTCTTACTTGCTGCAATTTCGTTTAGTTGACCTCTTATAATTATATAATCACCATAGCTTAACGATAAGCTTGCACTGTCTTTAGCAAGATAGACTTGAGCCTTCCCTTGCGTCTTATGATTTTTAGTTGCTTGATTAGCCGCACTTATTTGAACAAGGCAAGAAACTGACTTTTCTTTTTCTTGGGGTGCCTCAATAACCCTCGCCACCATATACCTTACATCATTAATTTGTGAGAAATGAGTCGTATACGTGTTTTCCTGTCTGGTATGCGTCAGTAGAATTCCCGACAAAAAAAATAAAAGTAGTATGATAATAGACCCAGCAAACTGAAAGCTTCTTTGGATTTTTTTCCTTAGGTAAAAATGTAAACCAATAGAAACCAGAATAAATAATAGGGTTATTAATTGCACCCAAAAAATAGATGCTAAAAAGAAATCGGTGCAGATAATTCCACCGATAAAGGGCACGAGGAAGCGCAGAAGGGGGATATGCCTCCAGAAAAACATTTACATCAGAGGTGTTTTCGGTACATAAGAACTTTTAACTCATCTCTCAACTCTTCATTTTCCCATTTATACTTTTCTTTTGCCGCATGGAATAGTTGAAAAGCTTGATCCCTGCTCGATGCTCCATCCAATTCAGCCATAAATGCATTATATGCAGAGGCCTCGCCGGCAAAAAATTCACTTTGAAGTTCGAATCGTTTGGCCAACGATATTGCTTTTGGAATACTATCTATAGGTTGATTGCTGAATTTTTCAAACAACGATAGCATGTCCGCTTCCATTTTTTCTTTTTTAATGGGCAACTTTGATTCTGGTGCAACAACCTCTGAATTGAGTATTTTTTCAACTGGCAGAGCTATGATTTCCTCAGATTGAACATTAAGATCTTCCTCTTTAGCTGTTTCGGTGATTTCATTTTTAGACGCTACCACCTCTGCGGCTATATGATCTGAAGACTTAGGAGTTAAAGAAGATTCCAGGTGAGTCGTATTCTGAACGCTAGATTTAGCCACAATTTTACCTTTCAAGGCTAATAAATTCACTTGGTCGTACAGATCTATGCATTGCTTTCGCAAAACATCTATATCTAGCTGAGACAGTTTCTCTGCATGCAAACTCAATCTTCCGTTGTGTATGCTCAATAATTCAAGTAACTCATCAATTTTGCTGTGAATATTTTCTCTGCTCATAATATAACTACGAATAAAATCAATTAAATATTACTTTCGAATTCTCTTATCAACACCATGTTTGTAGAACCCAAAAATAGTAAAGGATGGATAGAAGTTATATGCGGATCTATGTTTTCGGGTAAAACGGAAGAACTTATTCGACGCGTAAAACGTGCTAAAATAGCAAAACAACAAGTCCGCATTTTTAAACCCAAAATGGAGACACGTTATGATAAAGTAAAAGTAGTGTCTCATGATGACAACTATCTAGACTCCTTTCCTGTAGACTCGGCAGCTGAAATATTAAATTGGCTTGAAGGTGTAGATGTAGTAGGAATAGATGAAGCCCAATTTTTTGACGCTGAACTTCCGGACGTTTGCAATGAACTTGCTAACCGAAACTTGCGAGTAGTTATAGCAGGTTTAGACATGGATTATCTGGCTAAACCATTTGGGGTAATGCCCAAGTTGATGGCGATGGCTGAATATGTAACCAAAGTACATGCCATCTGCATGCAATGTGGCAGCGAAGCTCAATATTCTTATCGTTTTTCTAAAAGCGGCGGACAAGTACAACTAGGCGAAAAAGAACAATATGAACCTAGATGTCGTAAGTGTTTTGTTACAGGAATGGCAGAACAAGCATCGGATACACATAAATAAAATCGCCCCAAAAACGATACCTGTCGTTGATCTTAAAAAAGTCGGAGAACAGGGAAATTACACCCAATGATATAATCATAGAGGCAAATAGAAAAAAGTGCACCCATTCTATCTCAGACCTTTGAAATGCAATGGCCGTTAAAATCATGGCTATCGTTAAGCTAGCAAAAACAAATATTTTCACCGTTTTATCATCATAGATACGAGCAATCGACATGGTCTTGGCCTTCTCGTCTTCCTCTTTATCAAAAAAAGAGAATAGCATAAGATTAGATAAATTGATAAAATAAAACAACCCGAAAAGAAACCGGCCGTCTATCACGATATTTTTATGCTGTACCTCAACATAAGGAGTGAGCACAAATCCAAGTGTCACCACAAAAGCAATAAATACTTCTTTCAAAAAGAACTTTCGCTTTACATCCTCAGAAGTAAAATAGTTTATTAAAAAATGAAGTCCTGTAAAAGCAACAAGCCATCCACAAAAGGTATAATAAACCCGCGGCACAAAAAATGCCATTATTCCTAAAATTACAGCTACCAAAACCAACAGAATTTTAATATTGGTTCGGTTTATGTAGTGTGCAGTGTGTCTTCGTGTCGATACATTCTCTTTAAGTTTAATAGCATCTAGTAAGTGATCTAGCGTATATATAAACCAAACTCCAAGTGAAAACCCCACTGCAATAAGCATATTCGGCTCTACCAGATAAATCGTACTAAAAAAGAGAAATGAGCTAAATGAGCCTAGTGTTACCCATATGCTATATGTATTTATAAAATGAATGAATGAAGAAATAGATGCTCTCCTCATTAAAAGAATATTACTCTACCGCTAAAACTTCTAACACCTCAGGAAGCATATTTTTAATGGTCTCTTCCAAGCCTGCTTTCATCGTGAAGTGACTGATGCTACATGTACTACACGCGCCAAGTAATTTTAGCGTTACCACTTTGTTTTCATAAGAGACTAGTTCTACATCACCACCATCTTTTTTTAGAAATGGTCTCATAGTTTCTAGCGCGTCTTCTATGATGGTTTCGGATACTGTCATTATATGAGTCAAAGATATCTATTTTTCTCTATTCGCTGCTATTATGGATAATTTTTGGACCAGCTTACCTACTATTGGAAGGTAACTCTTTTGCATATTAGCGAAGGTCTTATCCTCCTCTAAAGGAATAGTGCCTAATAAATCTATATTCCATTCTTCACTTAGATTTTTACCTCCATCTTTACCAAATAAATAGTATTTACGGCCATCTTCTGGCTGGAAATAACTCATGTTTTCTACCACCCCGAGTATTTCCTGTTTTAAATGAGGATTTGTAAACATGTCAAGGGCTTTTCGAGTATCGGCTACCGCAACTTCTTCAGGTGTGGTAACTATTACTACACCACTTAACGGTATGTGTTGCATTATACTTAAGTGCGCATCTCCTGTGCCAGGCGGCAAGTCTACAAACAAATAGTCTAGGTCTCCCCATTTTACATCGGTGCAAAATTGAGATATTGCCTTACTTAACATAGGACCACGCCACACTAAAGCTTGTTTAGATTCTACCAAGTATCCTATGCTCATAGTCTTAAGGCCATTAAATTCTATCGGTAACATTAGCTCCCCCTCCATTGCCGGTTTCTGTCCTTGCGTACCCAGCAAGGTCGGGATGGATGGACCGTGTATATCTGCATCTAGCAGTCCTACTTTTGCCCCTGCTTCACTCAGTGTTTTAGCAAGATTAATTGCTACCGTGCTCTTTCCTACACCTCCTTTACCAGAAGCTATGGCTATAATATTTCGAATACCGCTAAGTACTGTGCTATTTTCTCTGCTGGATTGTACATTACTGGTAATGTTTATTTGAACGTCGGCATCAGCACTCACCATAGTGTGTATAGCGGTAGTACATGCTCTTGCAATGCTTTCTTTCATAGGACATGCAGGAGTTGTAAGCACTAAGTCAAATGCCACTTTCTGTCCATCAATCTCTATTTTTTGAATCATGCCAAGCGTTACCAAATCTTTATTAAGATCTGGATCGTCTACATAGCTTAGCGCCTTGAGTATTTGGTCTTGGGTCATTATATTTTTTTTCTTAAAAAAGGAAACATTCTTTTATTCATTTTGAGTACAAACCATTTTACGAATTGGTGTTCTCCTAGCAAACTGCCAATGGTAAAAAGTAAAATTTGATACATAAAATAAACAATAACAACAGTGATCATGACTTCGTACCAAATGAGTTCAGCGTATGTTGACTTCTGAAACAAGCTCATTGTAATGGGTCTGCGCACAAAGCCAATGGAACTTCCCGTAAGCGCGAAGATTATAAAAATCCAGATCATTCGTTTGTCAGACTGAATATTCCACTTTGTTTTCAACTTTTCCCATAGGACTCTCATATTAGTGCAAAGCTATTTTTATTCATAATAAACGGTCAAAGATAAAATAACCGTCCTAATGCACATTTAAAACACCGATTTTAAATTAAAATACACGATAGAAACAGTCACTATTTAGTCTAAAATTTTACTGAACAAAAAAGGATACAATTGTTGAAAAACTTATTTTAAATCTCGAGTGTATTCCTAATCTTTGTCTCCTAGTAAAGAACATAGTATGAACCGCGTTATTACATCATTTAAGAAAGCAAATAAGGATTTATTGAAGTACATCATGGAAGAATTTCCTGACGGTGTAGAAGAAGAAACGTTGGTTAGTTTTCCTAAAGCGGGAGGCGGAAGTATACGTGCTTTGGAAATTAAAATGGGTGACACCATTTACCTGGTGAAAATGGAAGATGAGGATTATTACCAAAAATACATGGCTAAAGATGATGATGACGATGAGGAGGCCGTTTTACCCGTTTTAGAAGATGAGATTGAGGAAGTAGAAGTAGACGAAGAAATTGAGGAGGAGGACGAGGAGGTAGAAGTAGAAGTAGAAGTAGACGAAGAAATTGAGGAGGAGGATTAAACCCTGATCTTATTTTTATTTCATCGGTAAATATTTGCCGAATCCTATATAAACTTATCTAAGAGCAATCATTTTTTTTACCCTATCTGCAGGCTTTAATTCGCATAGCCTACTGACTGTTTTATTTACTACCGAACGGGCACTCTCTATTTTCTACTCCCTTTTTTATTATGTATAAAACAAGAAAAGGGGGACATAAGTCCCCCTTTCACAAACGTAGCTTTTAGTTTTTGGTTTTAAAGACTAGTACACTAGTTTAAAGTCTACTCGGCGATTTAATATTCTACCGGAATTTACAGAATTGTCTGCCACAGGTTTAGTCTCTCCGAATCCGATGGCTGTCATACGATCCGCATTTACTCCTTTATTGGCAATATAGGCTTTTACTGCATCAGCTCTTTTCTGAGACAACACAAGATTAACATCATCAGCGCCTTGATTATCCGTGTGACCTTCAATCATTACACTTGCTTCCATGTACTCTTGCATGATACCTGCTAATAAATCAAGGTTAGCATAAGACTGCGGTTTGATAACATCTTTACCACTTTCAAAGTAGATTCCACTTGCAGCAATTCTTATTTTCTCTTTAACTTCTTCCTTAATTTCTGGGCAACCTTTATTCGTTGCTGGTCCTGCAGTTGCTGGGCATACATCCTTGTGGTCATATACGCCATCACCATCACTGTCTGGGCAACCTTCGCCTTCTTTAGAACCTGCCATTAGTGGGCATTTATCTTCAGAATCTTGAACTCCATCTTTATCCGAATCTGGACAACCGTTAAATTCAGAAATACCAGATACATTCGGACATTTATCTTCAGAATCTTGAACTCCGTCTCCATCCGTATCAGGGCAGCCATTAAATGCTTTCAATCCAGCGACATTTGGACATTTATCTTCTTCATTAACAACACCATCATTGTCGTCATCTAACGGACAGCCAACCGTATCCACTTGGTATCCAGCTGGAGTGTTAGGACAAATATCAAAATCGTCGCTAATTCCATCATCGTCAGCATCCTTAATTTTATAAGAAGAACCGCTTGAATTACCATTGCTTCCGAAATTAAACACGAAGCCAATATTGTGATATAAATAAATATCGTGTAATGGTTTATTTCCTTCGCTAGCGCTATTTAATCTAGCACCCGCAATAGCAAACGGAGCGCCATCATAATTATCATCAAACGAATAATTAAACTGCTCGCTTACTACTAAGTCAAGAGCATCCGTTAGACCAATTTTAAATCCTGCAGCAGCATTCCAATGAGAAGCTAACCAAGTTCTTGAGCGTGATGCATAATAGTAGGTCTCTGCATCTCCTACCAAAGTAGAACCTTCTGAAAATTTCGAAATAGATTTTACAACACCCCAACCCGCTCTAATAAATGGTTTAAAAGTAGCATCTTCTGACATGATCGTACCGTTATTCAACTTGAACGTTACACCAATCATTCCCTCTGTAATATGAGATCTGAATCCTTGGCGATATGGTTCTGCTTTTAAAATATCCCAAGATTCTTTATAAAACCCTAGGTCTCCTGTAGATCCATAAATATTTACGTCAAAAGAAGAGTTTAAATACATGCCTATTGCGCCTCCTACGGCCTGGTAATTTGGAGCCTTTTTAAAATACAAGGCAGATCCTAAATCGCCATGATATTCACGAATTCCTCCATTAATCTCAATTCCGAATTTTTTTGTGTTAGATTGAGCTTCAGCTCCTATTGCAATAACAAGCAATGAGACTACCAGTGTAATTATGTTTTTGTTCATATTGTTTGTGTCTTTTTCTTGATTTAAGTAAGCAATATTACATTAATTTGACAAACCAAAAAAATATTTTTAAATTATTACCTCCAAATTTTAGTTCCACCAGAGCATTATTTGCTAAATAAATAGTACCACTGCTCCTAATTGTTAGTCTTGTAAAGCACTTATAATCTTGGTCGAGACAAATTATGTGAAATGTCATTTTTTATGATTTGCATTCTTGACGGGTCGTATTCTTGTCAAAAGGATACTATCTTAAGGAATTTGCAACCCACTACACATGTGCTAATGATGCCATTTGCTAGCTTAGCAGCGATCTTTTTCTGCTATAATAAAACATGGAAAACCCTCCCAGAGTCATATAATAAAGATTGAATAGCCACCCAAAGATTCCAAAACCAAAAGAATAAAATCCGGTAAACACAAGAAATAACATCCCGGCTACAAGCAAATGAAAGCCAATAGACTTAAGGTTACGCAGCAACATCAAACCCAAAAGCACTATAAAACTGCCGACCATACGGTATAATGAATGTTTCTGATATATGTCCGGAACCAAAACAAGTTCAGCCTCCGCAGTTATAAAGTCAATTGCGCTTAGTGATTCTTCATCATTATTTTTAGCTGCTTCACTTTGGAGTTGAGCAATCATCCCTTCTCTTAATTGTACCACTTCGTCAGGCTGACTATACCCCCCATAATTATTCACTATCATAAAAGCGAATAAAAAAGTGAGAATCCTACTTATCCATATAAACCTGCTGCCTAGTTCCATCGTATTTTTAAAACAATGCAAAGTAAATAAAAAAGACCCTCGATATACTTTTAGAAAACACCAGGGATACGTCGTTTATTTCACCTTATGAACGCCAGCAATCGCTAAAATGATCGCTTACCATGCCAACAGCCTCCATATATGCCATGCAAGTGGTGCTGCCCACAAACTTGAATCCTTCTTTTTTTAGCGCTGCGCTCATTGCGTCGCTTTGAGGTATGGTGGAGCGCACATCTGACCTTGTTTTGATTGGAATTACGATGGTTTCATAGTTGGTAAATTGCCAAATATAATGGTTAAACGAACCGTATTGTTTTTGCAAACGCAGAAATTGCTTCGCATTATGTATAGCTGCTTCTATCTTTCCTCTATGTCTAATAATAGCAGCATTATGCACTAAAATTTCTATTTCATTCTCATGATAACTTGCCATTTTATTGGCACTAAAATTATCGAAAGCCAATCTAAATGCTTCCCTTTTTTTTAAAATCGTATGCCAACTTAATCCGGCTTGAAAGGTTTCTAGTATAAGATGTTCGAATAAGTGATGGTCATCATGACTCGGGATTCCCCATTCGGTATCGTGATAATCCACGTACTGGGCATCTTTAAGACACCACGCGCATCTTTTTTTGTTGTCTTGTGGGTCGTATGTTACCTTTACCATATTGCTTAATGTTAGAAACAAATAACGACATAGATTTTTCAACCAACAACGATATTCCTATAGAAGATGTAATCGCTCAAATGGAAAAAGAACTTCAAATGAGTGGCGAATATTACGTGTTTACTTCGGCTGAGCCTCCCTTACTTATTCAAGAACTGGCAACTTATCTTAACTCAATTAAGACAAGTTATGGCATAGCTAATTTATTTTATCGTATAGATGTAAGTACAAAAAAAGCTAATCCCGAGTTGCAAACTTACGAGGCATTATCCCTACTTGCTTGGAATCGTGTCTTTCAGAAGGTTTGGTTTAGACGTAACTATATTTAGTACTTTTTATTAGCGGTACCGGCATTTAAAAAAAATTAAAACTGAAAGTAGATGAACGGTTGTAACTCTGAAGAAGTAGCCTGATAGATCACAAATATTACGGTTACGAATATGGTTATTTTTACTGCATAAGAAGCTTCGCTATACCACCACTCTGCTCTATTTTTAAGATTACTTGGCAAAAAATGAACTGCAAATCCTATTAAAATCAAAGCAAATACTTTCCAATAGGCTGCTGCCTGAGATCCAATTCCCATAAAATCAAAATTGGTACTAATATTACTCAGCATTAGTTTTACAGTATACATGTCTGCCGCTCTAAAGTACATCCAACAGAATGCTACAAAATGGAATGTAATTAGAATTGAGGCATAATTACCCCATCTTGAGACAGGCACTTTTACATTTTCTGTCCATAATTTATGCAGTGTGAGAGCCAAACCATGTAATCCGCCCCAAACAATAAACTTAAGCGCAGCGCCGTGCCACAAACCCCCGATTAACATCGTAATTGCCAGGTGTAGGTACGTTCTTAGTTTACCTTTTCTGTTGCCGCCCATTGAGATATAGAGATAATCTCTTAGCCAGGTAGAAAGCGAAATATGCCACCTGCGCCAAAAGTCTGTTATACTATTGGCTTTATATGGGCTATTAAAATTAATAGGCAATGCGAAACCAAGCAATGCAGCCAGACCTATTGCCATATCTGAATACCCTGAAAAGTCACAATAAATCTGAATAGAATAGCCATAAACAGCCATGAGATTTAAAAACCCACTATATATTTCAGGTGTATCAAAAACTCTATCTACAAAATTTACGGAGATGTAATCACTAATGACTACTTTTTTAAAAAGACCCGACATAATCAGAAAAATGGCTCTGCCAAAACCACTACTACTTAGGTAGTAAGGCTTCCTGATTTGCGGTAAAAACTCCGATGCACGCACTATAGGTCCTGCAACCAATTGCGGAAAAAAACTCACAAAAAAGGCAAAATCAAAAATATTGGCACACGGCTTTATGCGACCTCTATATATATCTATACTATAACTAAGTGTTTGAAACGTATAAAACGAAATGCCAACTGGCAGCAATATTTGATGAATATCAAAATTAGCACCAACCATTCCATTGGCAAACGCTGCTAAGAAATTATACTCCTTAAAATCCGTTCCTATTAAACCATTTATAGAATCAACCATAAAATAAGAATATTTAAAAAAGAAAAGTAGGCCAAGATTAGACGAAATACTAAGCACTAGAAAAAGCTTTTTCTGCCATTTTTCTTTCACTATGTATATGCCAAATCCGCAACCATAGTCCAATATTGTGCTAAACAAAAGCAATAAAAAGTACCATCCGCTGCATTTATAATAGAAAAATAAACTGAAGAGTAATAAATAAAAGTTGCGCGCCCTTACCTGCTTGTGCAGTAAGGTGAATCCCGCAAACATGACTGTAAATAAAAATAGGAAAAGGTACTGGTTAAATAATAAAGGGTTCTTAGCAGAGTACGAAAAAATATCTTCTACCCTTATCATACTAGTTTAGATATTGATGGATAAGTGCTTCGTATAACAATTCTCCTTGAAGTGCGTAACCTTCCCTTGTAAAATGAATAAGATCTCTGCGTGCAAGTCCCTCATTTTTCCATTCTAAGATGGAATTACTCCCGCCCATTATGTCATACCAATTCCATACCGCCACATTTTTTTCTTTGGCAAGTTCCAAAAGCACATCTGCAATTTTTTTTGCATTTGGGTTATCCCTTTTTTGATAGAAATGATCCGATGGAGCAGTTAGCAATATCGCAGTGTTGGGATTTTGGCTTCTAATTTTTGCAATTATTACTTCATAGTTTTCTTTTATACAAGACACACAAAACCCAGCGCTTGGTCTGTAACCGTCATTTGTTCCAAAGCTTACAATAACCAAATTGGGGTTAAGAACGGCTGCTTGCTTCTCAAAATTTTGGCAATTTACATACTGAGCCAGAGTACTGCCATTTACCCCAATAGCGTGGTACAGTACACCGGGATTATCATTTTCTAAAATGATTCCTTGTAAATCTGGAAGGTCTCCATTTTCCAGAACGGGTGCAAATTCAAGGCTATCTTGTCGTACGTCAAAATAAATTACATTCCGGGTTTTTTCGGTTTTAAAATTGAAATTACACAAGGATGATGTTGGAGAAAAACTACCTTGATTGGTAAGAAAAGTCATCTTGGTAAATGCTGCGTAATTGCCTTCTTTTTTTGCTGCGTCGATGGTAAACTTAGCGTTACTCGAAGCATAAAGAGTATACCCCGACATACCTACATCGCAATTGCTACTGTGTAAAAGATCGGAATGACGCCAGACTCCCTCGTAACTAAAACCAATATCTAGCGCTCCATTTGTTTGGGCTATTTTATAGGGAAAAACAAAACCTCTACCTGCATTTCCAAAGCAATCTTGCATTTTTTTGCGAACGACACCTGTCATAAAATCAGCTTGAATATGCGAATCGCCAAAATGGACAATAGAAACGGTTTTGGTTTTCTGCATTTCCAATGACTTTAAAGCCTCAAAAAAGGATTGTAACGCCTTGGGATTGACTATTTCGTTATTGCGATACGCCAGCTCAGAGCTATTCGAATATGACGAGACCATAATCAATACAAGTAAGTAGGCGTACTTAATCATGTTAACTATATTTTCCCCCGTATTTTTTCTTTATATCAGTGGATATTTTCTTAACTTCTTGCTCTTGATCTGACTTACAAATAAGTAATGCATCCGCAGTGTCTATAACAAAATATCCATCTAAGTCATTGATAACTATTAGCTTTTTACTATCACTTATAACCAAGTTATTCGAAGAGTTTGTGGCATGTAATGTGGCATTTAAAACGGTATTTATCTCTCCCGTAGCTATTTTTTCATGAACACTTTTCCATGTTCCTAAATCACTCCAGCCAAAATCCGAAGGCAACACATATACATTATCCGCCTTTTCTAGAAGACCATTATCGATCGAAATACTCCCAATTTCAGTATATATTCTCTCAATATGGCTAGCTTCTATTGTAGTGTTATACGCGCCTTTACCCTCCGAAAAAGTTAAATTCATCTCAGGTAAGTGGTCATTAAGCGCTTTTAAAATAGAAGGTATGCTCCACACAAACATCCCGCTATTCCAGAGAAAATCACCACTTTCCAAAAACTTTTCCGCCAGCTCCATTGGTGGCTTTTCCGTGAATGTTTTAACCTTATTTATACCTGGGCTTACCTGTGTTTCGTCAAATTGAATGTAACCATATCCTGTATCTGGTCTGTGAGGTTTTAAACCCAATGTAATGAGGGCATCATGCTCCTTTGCATACCTGTGAGCGGTATGCATTTGGTTAATAAAATTGGCTGTATCTTGAATAAGATGATCACTTGGGGCCACGATCAGAACGCCATCCTCCGATAATTCTGAAATTTTGTGTGCTGCATAGGCAACACATGCTGCTGTATTTTTTCCAATAGGCTCTCCAAGTATCTGATTTGAAGAAATTTCGGGCAACTGCTCTTTTACTAAATTTAAATAGTCGCTATTCGTTATAACAAATATGTTTTCGGGAAGCACTAGTTGCTTATAACGATCATATGCATCCTGAATTAGGGTTTTACCTGTGCCCAGTATGTCCAAAAACTGCTTAGGTTTATGCTCTCTACTAATAGGCCAAAATCTGCTTCCTATGCCTCCTGCCAAAATAATGACATATGTGTTTTTTAATTGCTTCAAATCAATCCTTCTTTAATTAAATCCTGTATGTGAACTAGGCCAAATTCATTGTCGTCGCTTAATACAATGAGATGATTTATTTTCTTTTCTCTAATATAGTCAACACCGTCAATTGCGAGGGTATCGCCGTGAACCGTGTTTGGGTTAGAGGTCATAATATCTTTGGCAACAAAGCTACCTATATTAGAATGGATGGCAAGCATCCTTCGTAGATCACCATCCGTAATAATACCCACTAAGGCACTATCCTTTGTGACTAAAACAGCACCCAATCTGCCTTTAGTCATTGCTAATATGCATTCTGATAAGCTCGCATTTTCAGAAACCGAAGGTCGTGCATTAGCTTGAGCCATCTCGCCCAGTGTTAAATAAAGCTTTTTCCCTAGTGCACCTCCGGGATGATACTTCGCAAAATCGTCTGACTTAAAATCTCTGCATTTTATGAGTGCCACAGCTAAAGCATCACCCATCGCCATTTGCGCAGTAGTACTTGTAGTAGGCGCCAAATTATGGGGGCAAGCCTCTGCATCTACAGTGGTATCTAGAATATAAGTACTGTTATACGCTAAGTAGGAATCTAAATTTCCAACCATACCTATGAGTATAGTGTTATTTTTAGTAATTAGCGGAGCAAGGGCCTTTATTTCTGGACTATTACCACTTTTGGAGATGCAAATAACAAGGTCGTCTTGTTGTATCATTCCCAAGTCGCCGTGTATCGCATCGGCGGCATGCATATAAAGTGCTGGTGTACCTGTACTATTAAAAGTGGCAACTATTTTTTGAGCTATTATCGCACTCTTGCCTATGCCCGTAATTACAACTCTCCCTTTTATTTTTAAGATGTCTTCTACAGCTTTACTAAAGTTTTTATTTAACAAGGTACTTAGCTTTTGCAAGCTGGCGCTTTCCATAAGGATGGTATTTGTCCCTATTTGAAGTATTTCGGTAGATTTTAACACGATATTTTATGCAAATTAAAAATTTATTTCTTCAAGTGGTGTAAGTTGGCTTATATTAGTCCGACATTTAGAAGAATATAGATAGAGAAGAGAAAAAAATGGCATCTGAAGTTGTTGATTTAAAGAAGAGTTTAAAGGAGTTTTTTGGTTTTGACTCGTTTAAAGGAATGCAGGAGGAGGTAATCTCAACCATTATGAAAGGGGATGATTGTTTTGTAATCATGCCCACGGGAGCAGGGAAATCGTTATGTTATCAATTGCCCGCTTTAATTTGTCCAGGCACGGCAATTATTATATCCCCATTGATAGCCCTTATGAAAAATCAAGTGGACGCTATACGGGGATTTGGAGATAGTGATGCGGTAGCTCACTTTCTAAACTCATCACTTACCAAAACACAAACGGATAAGGTAAAAGCAGACGTAAGTTCTGGTAAAACCAAAATGCTATACGTAGCACCTGAAACCCTAAAAAAAGACGAAACAATAGATTTTTTAAGATCTGTTCAAGTAAGTTTTGTTGCGGTAGATGAAGCACATTGTATCTCAGAATGGGGTCATGATTTTCGTCCAGAATATCGCCGTATCAAGCAGATTGTAAAAGAAATAGATGATGTGCCTATGGTGGCACTTACCGCTACGGCTACACCCAAAGTGCAAATGGATATTCAAAAAAGTTTGAATATGCTCGACGCGCAAGTGTTTAAATCATCCTTTAACCGAGGTAACCTTTTTTATGAGGTAATGCCGAAGGGAAGCAAGGCGCAAACCATGAAAGACCTTATCTCGTTCGTAAATAAACGAAGAGGACAAAGTGGGATTATTTATTGCCTAAGCCGTAAAAAGACGGAAGACGTTGCAGAAATACTACTCGCTAACGGCATCAATGCTCTGCCATATCATGCCGGACTTGACGCTAAAACAAGAGCTGGAAACCAAGATAAATTTTTGATGGAAGATGCAGATGTAATCTGCGCTACCATCGCATTTGGCATGGGAATAGATAAGCCAGATGTGCGATTTGTTATTCATTATGATGTCCCAAAATCCCTAGAAGGATACTACCAAGAAACGGGAAGGGCAGGTAGAGATGGCTTAGAAGGCGATTGTGTACTCTTCTATAATCCGAAAGATACTGAAAAATTAGAAAAGTTTTTAAAAGATAAACCTGTAGCTGAGCGAGAAATAGGCACACAACTCATCTCAGAAATGGCCTATTTTGCCGAGTCCTCTCAATGTAGACGCAAATCACTCCTGCATTACTTTGGTGAAAATTTTAATGCAGACAAATGTGACAAAATGTGTGACAACTGCCGCAATCCAAAAGATACTGTTGAAGTAACCAAGGAAATGGTAATGGCACTTAAAACCATAGATCACACCGCAGGAAAAGTGGCGATAAAGCATGTTATTGAAATCTTGATTGGCAAATCTTCTCAAGAAGTAAAAGCCTATAAACATGATAAGTTTGAGTTTTTTGGACAAGGAAAAGAAAAAGGGGCTAACTTTTGGAAAACCATAATTCGATACGCTCAAATTAATAATTACATCGTTAAAAATATAGAATTATACGGCCTGCTTTCTATTAGCGAAGAAGGTTTAGCCTATATCCAAAATCCTACTAGAATTGACTTAGCTCAAGATCGCGAGTTTGAAGCAATCAGCGATTCAGATTTTGATAACATTCAACTTGAAGCGGTTTTTGATCAAAGACTGTATGCCCAACTTAAAGAACTGCAAAAAGAGGTTGCCAAAGAAATAGGCCTTCCTCCTTATGTAATTTTTCAGCAAACTTCCCTAGAAGATATGGCATTTAAATACCCTATCACCATGGATGAAATGGAAAATATAACAGGGGTAGGTAAAAACAAAGCGAGAAAGTTTGGTACAAAATTTATAGAACTTATTGCTCAATATGTAGAGACATATGAAATAGAGCGCCCAGATGACCTAGTGCTTAAGTCTGTAGTCAACAAAAGCGCACGAAAAATTCACATTATTCAAAACATCGATAAAAAAGTGCCTTTGGAGGATATAGCTAAGGGACAAGGTTTAGATTACGAGGAACTGCTCGAAGAACTAGAAGCCATTGTGTACTCTGGAACCCAAGTAGATCTTATGTATTACATCGATGAGCTGATAGATGACGAAGGTCGAGAAGACATATACGACTACCTCAAATCTGACGATACAGGAAGCATTGACGCTGCAGTGAATGCTTATGATGGAGAATTTTCTCATGAAGAAATGAAAGTATTCCAAATACAATTCATGAGCGATGTTGCAAATTAGAAATATCCAATTAAATTTGCACCCGAATTGGCCGATGGTGTAACTGGCAACACGTCTGTTTTTGGTACAGAAGAGTCCAGGTTCGAAACCTGGTCGGCCAACCAAAGTGAAAAAAAGAGGTTTTTTTTAACCTCTTTTTTTCTTTACTATAGAGCGTAAAAACTCAATAGTTTATGATAACCCTTTTGAAGAATAAGGGGTGACAGTAAAACAACGATATGCCCTCTTTTATAAATAAAGTTAAAATATTCGCCGGCTCCGGCTCAGAACCACTAGCAAAGAAAATAGCTCTCGCTTATGGTCAAAAACTAGGTACAGTTACCGTTAACATCTTTAGCGATGGCGAATTTCAGCCATGTATTGACGAAAGTGTGCGTGGATGTGATGTGTTTATCATTCAATCTACCATGCCTCCTGCAGATAATCTTATGGAGTTGCTCATGCTTATCGACGCTGCTAAAAGAGCATCTGCTCACAAGGTAGTTGCCGTTATTCCTTACTTTGGATTAGCAAGACAAGACAGAAAAGATAAACCTCGCGTTCCTATTAGCTCTAAAATGGTGGCCAATATTCTTACTGCCGCAGGTGCAGACCGAGTAATGACCATGGACTTACACGCACCACAAATACAAGGATTTTTTGATATCCCGGTGGACCACTTGGATTCTACCGTTATCTTTATTCCTTATATTAAAAGCATACAAACAGCCGATCTAGTACTTGCAGCCCCTGATGTTGGAGCTACTAAGAGAGTGAGAGAATTTGCTAAGTTTCTGGGTGCTGAGATGGTGATTTGTGACAAAGCGCGTAAAAGAGCCAATGAAATAGCTTCGATGACTGTAATAGGAGATGTAGCAGGAAAAGATGTAGTGCTCATAGACGATATATGCGACACTGCAAATACCTTATGCAAAGCTGCTGCACTTATCAAGGAGCAAGGTGCTAAATCGGTAAGAGCAGTATGTACCCATCCCGTATTGAGTGGGAAAGCATACGAAAATTTAGAAAACTCCGTGCTCGAAGAAATAATATTATGCGACACCATTCCTGTAAAACCAGGAGATTATAAAAAAATAAAGGTACTAAGCGTAGACAGACTGTTTGCAAATGCCATTAGAAATGTATCCGAGTTCGGATCTATCAGCTCGTTGTTTAACGTGTCTGATACCTATCAACCAGAATTAATTTAACAATAACGATTTTAAATATTTAGAAAATGAAAGTAATCGCACTAAAAGGTGAAGTTAGAGACGCATTAGGAAAGTCGTCTAACAAAAAACTAAGAAACGAAGGTAAAGTACCTTGTGTTATTTATGGAAAAGGTGAGAATCATCACTTTTCAGTTTATCAAGCTGATTTTAAGCATTTAGTATATACACCTAACACATATCTAGTAAAACTAGAAGTAGGAAATATGGTAAAGTTAGCTAAAGTTCAAGAACTTCAGTTTGAGCCAGTATCGGAAGATATTATGCACGCAGATTTTATGGAGGTAACTGCCGATAGCCCTATCTCTATAGCTGTGCCTGTAAAAATAGTAGGAAACTCTCCTGGTGTAAGAGCCGGTGGTAAGCTTCAACTTAAAATCAAAAAACTTATCGTAAAAGGTTTAATAGCTGATTTACCTGAGTATATCGAAGTAAATATCGATAAACTACAAATTGGTAAAAGTGTTAAGGTTGGTGAAATTAACGTAGAAAATCTTACTTTACTTGATTCACCTAACAACTCTATTGTTTCTGTAATCGTAACTAGAGCTGCAAGAAGCGCGGCTGGAGCTGGCGCTAACGCAGATGACGAAGAAGAAACTGCAGCAGAAGAAACTGCAGCAGAATAATTTCTGATTTATATAAAATTAAAAGCCCCTAATTTTTTGATTAGGGGCTTTTTTAGTTACTTTCTGTGTGTACAAATAGCGGTAAATAGCCTGTAGCACTAATTTTTATCAGGACACGCACTTACCGCCTCATTCACCACTTCTTCTATATTTTCAAACTCAAAATTCAAGGCTTTTTTAATTTTAGCATTATCAAAGTAGTTTTGGGAAACGCTGGCTCTCACCGTTTCTTTACTTAGCATTCCCCGAAGTCCCAAAAACTCTTTAATAGCTATTATACCATAGACCGCTTTATAGAGAAATCCCTTTATTTCTATGCTAGGATTTTTAGTTCCCAATGCCTTGGTCATATAATCCGCCACCTCCTTAAAACGTTTGTTCTCACTCACTACAATAAAGCGCTCACCAGTTATCTCTGAGAGGCACAGCTGCTCTGCTATGCGCGCGACATCCTTTACGCCCACCCAGCCCGTTAAGCCATTGCTGTAGAAGGGAAATCCTGTCGATGCATTCTTAAATAATTGATTAGATCCTTTATTCCAATCACCGTAACCCAAAATAATACCCGGGTTTATAGCTACTACCGAAAGTCCTTCTTCTTGAGCCCTCCACAACTCACACTCTCCTAAGTGCTTTGTAAATCCATAGTTACTATGCGGCAATTCATTATCCCACTCGGCATCTTCGGTCACAAGCGAAGCATTTCCCTTTTTTGAAATAGCGGCTATACTGCTGCAATACAACAGTTTTTTTACCCCAACATCCATAGCTACATTTACCACATGGGCAGTATAGCTATGATTTATTCGGATTAATTTTTTAAAATCTCTTTTTAGGTAAGAAATTACTCCTGCCAAATGCATGACGTAATCCACGCCATAACAACTTTCTTGTAAACCAACAATATCATATAACTCACACGGATGCCAAGTTAGATTATCATATTCCGATGGATTTACGTCGTAGCATTCTTTTACCTTGCTAAACTCTGCTAAGCTGGACGAAGGCCGCATAATGGCGCGCACAGTATGCCCATTTTTGAGTAAGTGATGTATAATATGTACACCCAGAAATCCATTGGCACCGGTTATGGCAAAAATCACGATTAGCTTGCTTTATTTTTGTAAGCTACGAATATATTTAATGTTAGAAGAATACTTAAGTAAAATAAGTCCCAAAGGCGATTATAGCCCATATCAACTGGGTGATAGTGTATCTTATTACAGTGATACTTTTCCCGATTTGTCTTCTAAAAAAATAGCTTTAATAGGGGTTACCCGTAATGACGGTCAAGTGCAAGGATGTGATTTAATTAGGGAAGAGTTTTATAAGCTCGTTACCCATACGCACATAGAAAATAGCATTGTAGATATAGGCAACTTACCAGCAGGAGAAACCCCGGCAGATACCCATGCTGCTTTGCTTGGCATCGCGAGCGAGTTGAAAAATAAGGGTCTAGTTACTATTCTTATGGGAACGCATATAGACCAAGGCGAATCACTTTTTAAGAGCTATATTGCCAGTGATAAAGCTATTGAAATATCACTCATTTCATCCTATTTGCCCTTACTAGAATACCAACTTCTGCATCGTATTTGTACCGATTATTCTGATCATTTAACTACCTTAAATGCATTGGCGTTTCAAGCACCGTTTATACCTACCAAAGCAATTGATACCTTACAAAACCTGAATTTTGGCCATTATCGCCTGGGATCCATAAAACACAACATGGAGGATGCTGAACTATATTTACGTAATGCTGCAATTACATTATTTGATCTCAATGCCATAAAACACAGCGATGCCCCCGGCAAAAAAGAAGCACAACCCAATGGACTCACAAACGACGAAGCATGCCAACTTGCTCGCTATGCAGGATTAAGTGATGTGTCATCATTTTTTGGATTGTTTGAATATTGTCCTGAGCATGATCTTCAAAACGTAACGGCTAAGCTGGCAGCTCAGTTAATCTGGTATTACTTAGATGGATTTACGGCACGTACAAATGATCTGCCTACTATGCATAACGAATTTTCGAAATACCGTTGTGACCTGAAAGACAATCAACTTCCCATACTATTTTTAAAAAGTAAACGAACTAACCGTTGGTGGATGCAACTTGAGAACCATACTATTCCTTGCTCGTATGACGATTACCAAAAAGCGGCAGCTGGGGAATTATCAGAAAGGTATCTGGATGCCCTCAAAAAACTGCATTAAGCAAGTAGTAGCTATCTTCAAAAACATAGTAATAGCGCGCATAAAAGACTTTTTTATTTCTTGTGCTTGTGATAGCTTTAACAACTACACAAATGAGATAGGATTTAATGCACACATACAGAATATCCTTTTTATGGAGGCATTTAATATTTTAATTCTGTTAATGATTTTTTAGTTTTAGTTGAACACAACAATCGTTTATTTAAACATATATATTAAATTTGGCTACTGTGAATAGCAATTTAAGTATAAAGGATTTAGAAAATATCAGCGGCGTGAAGGCCCATACTATAAGGATATGGGAAAAAAGATATGATTTAATTAAGCCTGAACGGACCCCGACAAACATTCGATTTTACGATAATACAGCACTCAAAAAACTGCTAAATATTTCATCCCTAGTGAGTAAAGGGATGAAAATAAGTAAGGCAGCAATGCTTAGTTCAGAAAAACTTCATGAAGCAATCGAAAATTTACAAAAAAATGATTCGGTGAATTCTGAGAAACTATTGGTTAATGATTTGATTATTGCTACCCTAAATTGTGATGTATTTTCATTCGAAAAGTACTATTCTGGCTATCGTAAAAAGCATGGTTTCGAGGCTACCGTTGAAAAAATACTGTATCCATTACTTGTTCGTATAGGACTCTTGTGGAGCGTAAATAAGATGAATATCGGCCAGGAACATTTTTCAAGTCAACTTATCAGGAAAAAGCTATTTGCAGCTATTAATGCCTTGCCTCACAAGGCCTCCGATAATAAATATTTGCTCTATTTACCGGAAAAACAGCATCATGAGATAGGCCTTTTATATGCTCATTATCTCATTTTGAAAAAAGGGAATCAAAGCGTTTATCTGGGGCCTAACGTTCCATTGTCCTATGTTAAATCCTGTTCAGAAACGATTAAAGCAACTCACATACTTTGCTCATTTATTATACCCATAGCAAAAGACAAAATGTTGGTATATCTTGATAAAATGAATGATTATTTTAAAGATGGGCAGGTTATTATTCATAATAACAAAAAAGACAAATTGGATATTGGCAAGCGCCCTTCTATGTCATTAATATCCTCTATAGACGATCTAAAAAAGATGATATAATGACACTGCAATTCCCTTTTATTCAACATTTTCTAAGCTTTATCTCAAAACTCATTAACTTAAATTTTAATGCTCAACTGTGGAAATGGATTTAACATTACAACTATTAACATGATCTAGAGTAAAACGTCCCTTATTTAAGGAACACTTTCTGATAATTCACACATAAAAAATATCTAGAAACAGAAACGGCTACCTATAAAGCAGCCGTTTCTAAAATATAGTAAACTTAGTTATCCTAAGTACGATTTTAAAATGTTGCTTTTACTGGACTTACGCAGTCTTCTTAATGCCTTTTCCTTAATTTGACGAACACGCTCGCGTGTTAGGCCAACTTTATCTGAAATATCCTCAAGTGTATGAGCCGGTCCACCATCCAATCCGTAATAGTATTTCAACACATCTCTTTCCTTTTCAGAAAGTGTAGATATTACACGGTTTATTTCTTTTCTGAGAGACTCATCCATCAATGGCTGATCTGGATTAGGCTCATCATTATTATCTAGCACACCCAACAAACTATTATCTTCACCTTCAATAAGCGGAGCATCTATAGATAAATGTCTACCAGAAGATTTAAAGGCATTTTCAACCTCTGTAACACTTATTTCAAGTTCTTTTGCGATTTCTTCCGGCGTTGGTTCGCGCTCTTGGAGCTGTTCGAGCCTTGCTGCTGCTGCACTTATTCTTCCTATGCTACCTACTTTATTAAGGGGTAATCGTACGATACGCGACTGGTCTGCCAAAGCCTGAAGAATAGACTGGCGTATCCACCATACCGCATAGGAGATAAATTTAAAACCACGAGTTTCATCGAAACGTTTTGCTGCTTTAATAAGACCTAAGTTGCCCTCGTTTATTAAATCACCTAATGTGAGTCCTTGATTTTGATATTGTTTTGACACAGAAACCACAAAACGTAAATTAGCATTTACTAGTTTCTCTAAGGCAGCTTGATCGCCATCTCTAATTCTACCTGCTAACTCTACCTCTTCTTGAGCGTCTATCATCGCTACTTTACTTATCTCGTTAAGATATTTATCGAGCGATTTGTTTTCCCGGTTGGTAAACTGTTTTGAAATTTTAAGTTGTCTCATTTATTATTAAATGTTTCTGCTTGCACTATGACTTGCAAAGGTATGTTTTTTTACCACAAAAGCTACAAATATTAAAGGCTTATAAGGCGATTTACGTCTGCAAAAAGTATGCCTAAATAATAAAAACAGGGCGAACATTGCTACCTTTGTGATTCTAAATTACCAAACAAGAAATGACTAAGATAAAAATATCAGTAGCTAAAGGCGATGGAATTGGTCCGGAGATTATGGATGCGGTTCTTTCTGTTTTTGCCGCTGCCCAAGTGCCCTTAGAATATGAATTCGTATCAATGGGCAAAGGAGTTTATGACCTTGGATATACCACAGGAATGACAGATGAAGCCAAGCAAAGCGTTGAGTCTACGGGAATTCTTTTTAAAGGTCCTATGGAAACACCTAAAGGGGGCGGGGTGAAAAGTATTAATGTAACCGCGCGCAAAACATGGAACACCCATTCCAATATTCGAAAATTTCAAACTATTAAAGGCGTAGATACCGTTTTTAGTAAAGCGGGCATATCTATTAATCTAACTATTGTTAGAGAAAATATAGAAGACACCTATGGAGGAATAGAGCATTACATGACAAAAGATGTGGCCGTAAGTCGTCGAATTATTTCAAGGCCTGGTTCTGAGCAGGTTATACGTTCAGCTTTTGAAACAGCACTAAAAGAAGGATACACCACGGTAACCTGTGGACATAAAGCTAATATCATGAAGCTGACAGACGGAATGTTCCTGGACACTTTTTATGAAATAGCAAAGGAATACCCTCAACTCCATGCTGAAGATATTATCGTAGACGCCTTATGTATGAAGCTTGTTTGCGCCCCTCAGCAATTCGAATGCATTGTGCTTACTAATCTGCAAGGCGACATCGTGTCAGACCTTTGTGCTGGACTGGTCGGCGGCTTAGGTTTTGCACCGTCAGCTAATATTGGGGATCACATCAAAATATTTGAAGCCGTGCATGGCACAGCGCCAGATATAGCTGGTCAAAATAAAGCGAATCCCACTTCACTTATAATGAGTGGTGTATTAATGCTAAATCAGTTAGGTCTAGACCCTTATAGTTCTGCAATTCAAAATGCCTTAATGACTACAATAGAAAATGGCGTACATACCGGTGATTTCGGGCAAAATAGGTCAAAATCTGTTGGCACTAAAGAGTATACACAAGCAATAATTGCCGCACTAAAAGTGGACACCATCGCTGCCGGGAATTTAGATAAATATCGAAAACCCACTCTACCATCTGCCAATAAAATGATGGTGAGTAGTAGCGAAATTATTGAAACCGTAGGTATTGACCTTTTTGTAGAGTCTGAACAGCAAGCAAATATCATCGCAGCTATTGTACAAAGTCATCTCGACAGTGATATGGAGTTAACAACCATTACTAATAGAGGAACCCAAGTTTGGCCAGAAGGTTCTGTGTTTACAGACTTAGTAGATACTTATGTGGTGCGAATTGAGAAAAATACTACTGAAATAATAAAGAAAAAGAAGTTTATGGAGCAAGCCATACATCTATACGACTTCCTTAATATTAGTTCCATCGAAATGCTAATAACCATAGATGGTAAAAGAAAATACTCTCTAGCACAGGGCCAAAAAGCGAATGCATAAAGGTGAATACCCCGAGTAATATAACAAGCTATTTTACACGTAAAAAGCTCATTATTCCAATCTTGATTGGTATACTAACCGCTGCTTATTTTTTCTTTCAAGGATTTGACATTAAGGCCTACGACAGAATACGCTGGACAGGATTAAGCTCCATTTGGATAGCGTGCGCGCTAGTCATGGTCACTACACGATTATTAGGATATTCTTACAGGCTCATTGTACTTTCTAATTATCAACTCAGCTGGACACAGGCGTTGCAAATCATTGTTCTTTGGGAGTTTTCTTCCGCTATATCGCCAGGTATAGTAGGAGGATCTGCTGCAGCTTTTATACTCCTAGCCAAAGAAAAAAAAATCAATGCTGGAAAAGGTACCGCCATAGTGCTCGCTACATCTTATCTCGATGTATTATTTTATGTTTTAGCAGCACCATTTTTATGGCTATTTGTAAAAAAGTCTGAAGTAATTCCTAGCCATATCGATTATGTATCGGGTATGCAAATTCAGTATTTGTTTTTGGGTGCATATGGGCTCTTTCTAGCTTGGTGTATTATCATTTTCATTGGCCTCTTTTATAAACCCCAAGCCATCAAGATGGTAGTTCTTTGGATTTTCAAACTTCCTGGTTTGCTTCGATATAAAAACAAAGTAGAAAACTGGGGAAATAATATGGTAATAGCGGCATCTGACTTCAGGAATGAGCCTCTAAGTTATTGGATAAAAGCTTTTGGCGGCACCTTAATTGCATGGATCTCCCGATTTCTATTGGTTAATTTTTTAATCTTAGCTTTAGGAAACGGGGCTTCTGTCGCCACCATATTTGCAAAACAGCTGGTAATGTGGGGAGCGCTCCTTGTCCCCATTACTCCTGGAGCTGTAGGTATGGCGGAGTGGCTGTTTGGCGGGTTTATGGGAGAATACTTTGCCAATGCGCAACTAACCAACACAACCGCATTTGTTTGGCGACTGTTGAGTTATTGGCCATACTTGTTTGCAGGAATTATTATTTTTCCTGTTTGGTATAATCGCGTTAGCAAAAACACCCAGTCTGAATCAAGCATTTAATGTAAGGCAATCTGCCTGCTTCTGAATTATGATGATTTTTAAAACTACCCTTTTTAGTGATTTAGAAACCCTACATTTGCCTTCCAAATGAGTAACAAACCATATATAGGTATCACCATTGGTGATTTTAATGGCATAGGGCCCGAGTTAATACTCAAAACACTCGGGAATAGTCTCGTTTTTAACTACTGCACTCCTGTGGTATATGCGACTTCGTATATACTTAAGTTTTATACAGATCTGTTAGGATACGCACCCCTTGAAACGAATATAGTTAATAGAAAAGAAGATATTAAAGCAGGGGTAGTTAATCTTCGAATTTGCAGTACCGATAAAATTGAAATTACGCCGGGAATAGCTAATGTGCAAGGAGGTAAACTAGCTTTTGATGCTTTAAAACTTGCAGTTGCGGATGTAAAGGATGGGGTTATTCAAGATATTCTTACGGCACCCATAGACAAACAAATGTGCGCAGAAGCGGGAATGACCTCTAATGGACATACACACTATTTTGCAGAAGAATTCCAGTCTGAAGTACAAATGATTTTGGTAAATGACGATTTACGTGTCGCTATGGTAACGGGCCATACCGCTTTAAGTAATGTAGCCGGCGCACTTAGTTTAGACAAGATAACCGATACCATAAAGTTGCTAAATCATAATTTAAAATCGGATTTTGGTATAAAAAAACCTAAAATAGCGGTCTTAGGAGTGAATCCTCATGGAGGTGATAATGGACTTATGGGACGAGAAGAAATAGATTTAATCAAACCCGCTATAGCTCAAGCACAGGAGGCTGGAATCCTGGTTATAGGCCCTTATCCACCAGACGGTTTTTTTGGAAGCGATAATGCTCGTAATTTTGATGGCATAGTTGGGATGTACCATGATCAGGTTCTCATTCCTTTCAAACAAGTTGCTTTTAAAGATGGAATTAATTTTTCTGCAGGATTACCCATTATTAGAACTAGCCCAGACCACGGCACGGCATACGACATTGCTGGCAAAGGCGAAGCAGACACCTCATCTTTCATTAACGCTATGTACCTTATTAATAAGGTGCATCGTAATAGAGCTGCTTATTTTGATCAAAGCAGCACTCCGTTATCTTTCAAAGAACACCGTAGGGAAAAATTCAGCATTGGGGTGCCCGATTTAAGATAACTTGTGAATAATACTTGAAATATACGTAAAGTAATTACCTTTGCACACTTTTTACAATGAAGTTGTCAGATTTCGATATTGATTTTATCAAGTTTAAAAACGAAAAGGATCAGTTTCATTTTGAAATGAATAATAAGTTCTTTGGATTGAAAGAAAATAGCCTATATCATTCTGGTGATATAGATGTAGCCGTCACTTGCGAGAGAAACGAGAATACTATCTCAGTAGACTATATACTGAATGGCATGGTAACTGGTGAGTGCGAAAGATGTTTAGAAGACATACAATTAGAAGTAAAAATTACTCATAACGAGTTAATCAAACTAACTTCTAGTGAGAGTTTGCTAACTGAAGAAAACTACATCTCCATTCACCATCCGGTATACAATGTTTATGATACGCTGTACGAACAGGTATGTATAAACATGCCGTTAAGAAAGATTTGCGAAAACTCAACAAAGAAACAAGAATGTAAGATAGACGACCATCTAAGTACTTCGACAAACGAACCGATAGAAGACGAAAGATGGGCACAATTAAAAAAAATTATAAAATAATAAAATGGCACATCCTAAACGTAAGATTTCCAAGACAAGAAGAGACAAAAGAAGAACTCATTACAAATTAGGTGATAGACAATTGCACAGAGATCCAGTAACTGGAGACGTTCACTTGTACCACCGTTTGAATTTAGAAACTGGCATGTACAGAGGTGTACAAGTTATAGAGTCTAAAAACGCTGAATAAAAGCTTATGAGAATTGGCATAGATGCCATGGGGGGTGATTTTGCTCCTTTAGAGTGCGTAAAAGGTATAGTAGCGGAGGCCAAAACTGAAAATAGTGAGTTTCAGTTTTTTGTGTTTGGTGAAAAATTAGCTCTTGACCCTTTTAAAGAAGAACTAAATCTACCCAATATTACTGTTTTATATACAGGTGAGAGCATCGGTATGGCTGAGCATGCCACGAAAGCAGTTGCTTCTAAAAAAGATTCCAGTATAAATGTAGGAATGCATTATTTAGCTACAGGCCAAATAGATGCATTTTGTAGCGCAGGTAATACAGGTGCTATGATGGTCTCTGCTTTATACAATGTCAAAACCATTGAAGGTGTTGAGCGGCCTGCTCTACCATCGGTTTTACCTCAACGAAGCGGGACTATTGGTGTACTCTTAGATGTAGGTGCCAATAGTGATGTAAAACCTGAAACGCTAGCTAAATTTAGTGTGCTTGGAAGTGAATTTGCCAAAGCGGTTTATAACATAGAAAATCCTAGAGTTGGACTGGTTAACATAGGAGAAGAAGAGGAAAAAGGAAATCTTCTTACCAAAGCTGCTTATCCACTTCTTAAGGCTCAAAAAGGAATAAATTTTATAGGTAATGTAGAAGGTCGTCACCTTTTTATGGACGGTGTTGACGTTGCTGTTTGTGATGGATTCACGGGTAATGTCATTGTAAAAACGTGTGAAGGATTTTTCTATAATTTATTAAAACGAGGTGTAGACGACGAGTTCTTAAACCTCTTTAATTTTGAACATTATGGTGGCACACCTATTCTTGGTGTGAAAAAGCCAGTAATAATAGGTCATGGTATTTCTAAAGAAAAAACATTTAGAAATATGTTTAAACTTGCTAAAAATGTAGTTGATTCTAAGCTAATCGAAAAGATTGAAGAATCATTTTCTGTATCTACAAGTAGTTAACCAAACATAAACAAAAGATATGCGAGCAGCTATAACAGCAGTAGGAGGCTACGTCCCAGACAAGATAGTTACCAATAAAGATTTAGAGAAGCTAGTGGACACCACCGATGAATGGATACAATCACGAACAGGCATCAAAGAAAGACGGAAAATGGAAGATGGTACCGCTACTAGTGATATTTGCGTTGCAGCCATTAACCAGATCATTGCCAAAAAAAATCTTAACCCGCAAGACATAGATCTTATAATAGTAGCAACGGTAACACCTGACCATATTTTCCCAGCAACAGCAAATATTGTAGCCCATAAAATTGGCGCTATCAATGCGTGGGGGTACGATGTAAGCGCGGCTTGTTCAGGATTTTTATTTGCCCTAGAAACAGGTAGTAAATTCATAGAATGCGGAAAGCATAAAAAAGTTATCGTTTGTGGTGCCGATAAAATGTCTGCCATTGTAAATTATCAAGACCGAAACACCTGTGTTATTTTTGGTGATGGCGGTGGAGCTGTATTACTTGAACCTTCTGAAGACGAGAATGGTATAATTGACAGCGTATTAAAAAGTGATGGTTCAGGCCAAGAGTTTTTACATCAGAAAGCTGGTGGATCATTACATCCACCAACGCATGAAACCATTGACGCTAGAATGCACTATGTGCATCAAGAAGGTAAAACGGTATTCAAGTTTGCCGTAACCAATATGGCCGAAGTGAGCCGACAAATAATGGACAGAAATAACCTAACGGGTGACTCTGTGGACTACTTATGTGCACACCAAGCTAACCTTAGAATAATAGACGCAACAGCAAAACGCATGGAACTAGACGATAGTAAAGTGCTAATTAACATAGAAAAATACGGTAATACCACCGCAGGAACGATACCTCTATTGTTTTCTGACTTTGAAACAAAATTCAAGAAAGGCGATAACATCGTCCTCGCAGCCTTTGGCGGAGGTTTTACATGGGGCTCCATTTACCTGAAATGGGCGTATAATTCATAAACATTAAACTAATTTTATTATTTTCGTTATAGATTACCAGTTATGGACTTAAAAGAAATTCAAACCTTAATCAAATTTATTTCATCATCTCTTGTTGATGAAGTTTCTATTGAGCAAAAAGATTTTAAAATTAATATTAAAAGAAATTTGCCACCTGTTGCAGCTCCTATTGCGGCAGCTCCTCAGCAAATCACTGTCAGCGCACCTGCTCCTGCAGCTGCATTGCCACCTGTTGAAGCGGCACCTGTAACCAACACCATAGAGCTTAAATCTCCGATGATTGGCACATTCTATCGTAAATCATCCCCGGACAAACCAGTGTTTGTAGAGGTAGGCGATATCATTGAAAAAGGTCAGGTTATATGCATCATTGAAGCGATGAAACTATTCAATGAAATTGAGGCAGAAGCTAGTGGCAAAGTTGTAAAAATATTAGTTGACGATTCTCAACCTGTAGAGTACGACCAACCGCTTCTCCTTATCGAACCAGTTTAACCTGCTTTCCATGTTTAAAAAAATATTAATTGCAAACCGAGGAGAAATTGCTCTCCGGGTTATACGTACCTGTAAAGAAATGGGTATCGCTACCGTAGCAGTTTATTCAACCGCTGACAAGGATAGCTTACACGTAAAATTTGCCGATGAAGCTGTATGTATAGGTCCCCCACCTAGTAACCAGTCTTATTTATGCATGCCCAATATTATAGCAGCCGCCGAAATTACCAATGCAGACGCTATTCACCCTGGTTATGGTTTCTTATCTGAAAATGCAAAGTTTTCAGAAATGTGCCGTGACCACGGAATCAAATTTATAGGCGCAAGCCCAGAAATGATTAATGGAATGGGTGACAAGTCTAATGCTAAAGCCACAATGATTGCTGCTGGTGTACCATGCGTACCCGGGTCTGAGGGATTGCTTAAAGATGAAAAAGATGGCCTTAAAGTGGCCAAAGAAATCGGATACCCTGTCATGCTAAAAGCTACCGCTGGTGGTGGAGGTAAAGGTATGCGTCTTATATGGAAAGAAGAAGACTTTGCAGATGCATGGAACAGCGCTCGTACAGAATCTAAAGCCGCTTTTGGTAATGATGCAATGTATCTTGAAAAATTTGTAGAAGAACCAAGACACATAGAGATACAGATAGCTGGCGACCAATATGGTAAGGTTTGTCACCTATCTGAAAGAGATTGTTCAATACAACGTAGACATCAAAAATTACTTGAAGAAGCACCTTCTCCTTTTGCAGATGAAGACCTTAGAACCAGAATGGGTGAAGCCGCTATAAAAGCAGGTGAATCTATTGGGTATGAAGGTGTAGGTACAGTAGAGTTCCTAGTGGATAAATTTAAAAATTTCTACTTCATGGAAATGAATGTGCGAATACAAGTAGAACATCCTGTTACTGAAGAGGTTATTAATTTTGACTTAATAAAAGAGCAAATCAAAATAGCGGCAGGACATCCCATAAGTGGAAAAAACTACCTGCCTCAAAAACATTCAATCGAATGTCGAATAAATGCTGAAGATCCTTACAACGACTTTAGGCCAAGTCCAGGAAAAATAGAAGTACTTCACAAACCTGGGGGACATGGGGTGAGAATTGATTCGCATATATATGCCGGATACACTATTCCTCCTCATTACGACTCTATGATTGCTAAACTTATTGTCTCTGCTCAAACCAGAGAAGAGTGTATCGTTAAAATGGAACGTGCTTTATCCGAATTTGTAATTGAAGGCATAAAAACAACAATACCTCTTCACCTTAAACTTATGCAAGACCCAGACTTTATAGCAGGTAATTTTACCACAAAGTTTATGGAGACATTTGATATAAATAAATAATTATACCAAAAACAATAAAAAAAGCGGGAAGTAATTTAATTACTTCCCGCTTTTTTATGAGTTAAAAATATTCGGTATAATTGCTCAACACGCTGTATTGAACAGTCGCTCTTATTTTTTATGTAAAACCTTAGAAAAACTTGTGTTTCCCTCTGTTCTTACAATGTAAACACCATTAGTAAGCCTACTTACATCCATCGTCTCGCCAGACATTATCGTTTTTGTCATTACTAAAGTACCTAAAATAGAATACACAACAACCTTTTCTTTGCCACCGTTAATAAAGTCTATTTTAACCTGATTGGTCGCAGGGTTTGGATACAAGTTAAATGATTTACCATAAATACTAGCAACTGAAGCACCTTTTGTCTTCATTCTCATGTATACCGTATCTGCTATTTCCGGATGAAGTTTTGAACGCACAGCAACTTTAAACTCACCTTCTCCAGGTTTGTCATAAAATCCAAATCCGATTTTGAATTCCATTGCTTTACCTACTTTGTGAATATACTCAACATCACCAGGAGCATTCGTAACACATACACCACCTGTGCACACGTTTAATTCCCATGAAGGATCGCCTAGTTTTTTTTCAATAACATTCCAGATCATTAATGTATCTGCTGCATCGGTTGCGTTATTTTGTAAATACGTTTTTGCATCATATATCTCCACCGATTCCAAAACTTCTAAGTTAACTAGACTTTTTTGTTCAAACTTGATTTGAGCAAAAATGGATGTAGTGAAAAGAAACGCGGCTAAAAGTAAAGTTGTTTTTTTCATTGATTAATTAATTATGCGGCTTCTGCTTCTACAGCTTCAACCTCAGGTATCATTCTTTTGAGTAAATTTTCAATTCCAGCTTTAAGCGTCAGTGTGCTGCTTGGACAACCACTACAAGAACCTTTCATGGTCACCGTTACTACGCCTTTTTCAAAACTTTTGAAATCAATCGCACCTCCATCCATTTCAACTGCTGGACGTACGTGATCTTCTAAGAGCTGTTTTATCTTAATTACCACTTCCGACTCCTCTTCGTCGGTCAAATTTTCCTTGATTACCACAATCGGCTTCTCTGCCTCAAGGTACTCTTGTACAAACTTCTTTAATTGAGGGATAATATCGAACCATTCATAATCAGATTTTTTGGTAACCGATACAAAATTATTCATGATAAAAACGCCCTTCACAAAGTCATATTCAAATAACTCCTTAGCCATTGGACAAGTATCTAGACCTTCATTTGTTCTGAAATCTATACTGTCATTTGGCAAAATCATTTTATTGGCCACAAATTTCATTGACTCAGGATTAGGAGTCTTCTCTGAATATATGGTTATTACGTCTGTTAATTCCATTTTTTATTTGATAACGCGGCAAAAGTACTTAATGTTTTAGAATTTCGACATCTTTATAGCGTCATGTTTCATCCATAGTTGAATCATCGTCCACCATTAAATTAATGCCACTATACTGTTTCTGTTTTTTGTAAGAAGAATTAAAGTTACACCATTGGCAATCTTTTTCTTCACAACCTTTGTCAAACTCCAACAGTTGAATACTTTGGTAGGTGGCTTTTATTTGCTTTTTTACAAAATCATAGTGATCGTCTGTCACCATTATTATACTCCTATGAAAACCTTCATTATCCGGCTCTATAAAATCAATCTCTCCACTTATTACCTTAAGATTTTGAGATGTATCACTTTCTATTAATGCCTTATAAAAGAGTACTTGTCTCCAATAATCCCCGCCGTATCTCTTTTCGTAGTTTGATTCATCTGGATTATCTACCAAACTCACAGGTGGACTCACTTTTTTCTTGCCGTAATCCCACTTCCCAGTTTTAAAGTCTACCACATTCACATTTTTATCATTTATGATGACCTTATCTATTTGCCCCCTAATAGGTACACCGTCTATTTCGCAATTTTTCAAGTAGAGCTCAGTTTTAATTTCCCCAAGATTACTCCAATCGCTAGCATAAGTATCGTAGTATTTAGTTAATATTTCAGAACCATAGTAAAGTCTTCTCTCCAATCCTTCTTTTGTAAAAGCTTCTCTGCTACTATTCATTGCAGCAGAGAACTTTCGAGTTAGCAGTTTTTTAGCCTCTTCTGGCGTGTTTATCTCATTTAATTGCTTAAAAAGTGCATCCAAAGCGCTGTGCACAGCTGTTCCGAATGTGGCACTTTCTCCTTTTGCTGAAGGTACTCTTAAAACGTTCTGGTAAAAAAAGGTCACAGGACACTTTAAATAACTATTCAAATTAGTGGCGCTTAGTCTAAAGTTTTCTACCTCTTTCTTGACAAAATCTTGTTTAATCAACGAAATATAGGTGTCATTTTTTTGGAGAAGCATAAAATCAAAAAAATGCAAGAGTTCCTTTTCGGAAGCATGATCTTTTCTAATGACCGCAGCATTACTCTCTTCTAGTTCCACTACATATACACTTTTAGTTAAGGGCTTTTCCTTGTCGTCTTGTAATGCGTAACTTACTTCTAAGTGCATTCGTGCCCGAGTTAGTGCCACATAAAACAATCTTCTTGTTTCTTCTTCCGACGCTTTTTTAGGTTCTCCAGGAAGCAGCAAATTGAGTCTGTAAGGAAGTCCGGTTTTCTCTTTTTCCCACTTATCTTCCGTACAGCCCAGCACAAACAAATAATCAAACTCGAGTCCCTTGGATCCGTGGACCGTCATTAGATTTACCCCATCAATTCCGTGTACTATTTTGTTGAGTTTAAGTCCAAGCTTGTTCTTCTCAAGCAGCTCTATTTTTTTTAAATAATCGCGAAGGGATAAGTACGGATTGCGGGCTGTTTCTTCTTTTAAAAAATTATAGTAGGTTTTTAAACATTGTATCTGGTGTGTGGCCTCGGTACTTGCCAATGCTCTAGAAACAAATCCCATTTTAGACATCACACCCTCTACCAAAGTTTGTAGGGTGACATTATGCATTTCTTTTAGCCAATATTCTATATCTGCTAAAAACGCGCGAAGCTCTTTTTTACTCTCCTTATCTAATCCTAACTCTTGAGGTAAGTTGTGCAATTGCTCTCGCCATCCTGTAAAGAAATTCTTAGCTAATTTGGCACTCATCCTTGCGATATCAAAAGCAGATAACTGTCTGAAATTATGGTAATGTAAAATCTCAAATAATAGGTGCTGACCGCTGTCTAATCGCTGACTTTCGGCAGCTAGGTATGTCAATAAATTATTGAGTTGGTGTACTATAGGTACTTGCAGAACATTTTGAGATTTGGCTACATTATAACTTATTCCCTCTGCTTGTAAAAACTTGATTAGTTCTTCGCTTTGGGCATGTTTTCTGTATAGTATGCCCACGTTTTTAAGAGATACACCCGTGTCTCGCAACTTTTTTAACTTAGCGGTAATTCCAACAATCTCATGAAATAAGTTCGGATATTCTACTATTTGTAATGCATTTTGTATTCCCGAAACCTCATTGTTGGCGGCCACAATTTCTTTATTTAATCCCTCAACTTTACCAACTAGTCTCTCATCATTGTTTTTTATTATGGCGTTGCTTCCATCCAAAATGGATTGGCTTGAACGGTAGTTTTGATCCAGGACAATAAGCTTCGCATATGACTCATATTTCTTATAAAAGTCAAAAATGTTTTCGACATTAGCGCCCTGAAATTTATAGATGGATTGATCATCGTCACCTACAACAAAAACATTTGGATTTTCCCAATAGCTAATAAGCGTGTATAGCAAATCATTTTGAATGCCATTCGTATCTTGATATTCATCTACCAGAAAATACTGATATTGTTCTTGGTATTTTAGCAGTAGTTCCTCATTGGTTTGTAAAGCATGAAGTACCCAAGCCAACATGTCGCTAAAATCGTAGCGTTTCCTGGTTTTTAGCTTAGCGTCATATATATCAAGCAAGTTACATGCTTCTTGAAGTTTATCTAGACTTGCGCAGTGCACATCAAAAGCCTTTTGCTTTAAGTCTCCCTTTGCAAAATCTTTATATTTTTTTTGATAATAACTGGAATCCAGACTGAGGTATTCTTCTTTAGCTAGCTCAATTTTTTTTGCAACCTTGATGCGGTCAAGATTATCTTTTTTAAGTAATCCAACTAATTTTTTAAGATCATTGGTGTCGTAATAAACTTCACCAGTAAAACGCTTCAATAAACTATTATTGGGCAGCTCATCTATTATTTCGTGTATAATCTCTATGGTCTCTAATTCTGAAACAGGGTCAATGTCTTGAATACCAAACAAATCCTTGTTTTCTTGTATTACCGTATTGCAAAACCCATGGTAGGTATATATGTTAACCCTGTAGGCTCCCGACCCAAGAAATTTAACCAATCGCAATCGCAATGCTACCGTCGCTGCTTCGGTAAAAGTCAGGCAAATTATGTTTTCTGGAGACGCATCTGTTGTAGTTAATATACTAGCAACCCTTGCTCCAAGTACTTGCGTTTTTCCTGTGCCAGGCCCTGCAACTACCATCACGCAACCTTCAATGGTATCTACCGCTTTTTGCTGATTTTTATTTAATTCGGAGTAAATAGTTGAATATTCCATTTTAGTTGAGCAAAGAGAAAACATTAGATCGACATTAGGAAGGCCTAGTTGCTAACATTAAACTGTCTTTTGTATTTTTGTGACATTATAATGACTTTATCTTGTTTTTTAAGCTTAATGCTCTTATTAGCAATATTTTACAGCTTGATAAAGTGTCTTGTTTAAACGTAGAATTACCAGTTATTGACTTTTAAGACTATAAGTGAAATTTAAATAGCTAAAAGTATGCAACCTTTTGAGACATTTGTTTCTAATTCTTATACATAAACATAAAATTATTAAAATGATTAAAAACAATTACTTAACGAAAAGCTTGCTGACACTATTTACTGTAGCCATTTTCGGTTCTGCAAATGCTCAGTATTGCTCTTCTGGAGCCAGGTCAGCGGCGGATACAAAATGTGACAGAGTTGTATTGGTTGGCAGTTCTGCTACTATTGACAACAACACATCATCTTCAGGATGTGTAACCTACTCTGATTTCTCTAGTTCGGTAGCCCCTGCAGATTTATCTCCTGGCGCTGTTTACACAATTGATATTACTACGGGTACTTGTGGTGGAACCTATTCTAAAACCGCAAATGGATGGATTGATTTTAATGGAGATGGCGACTGGACTGATGCTGGTGAAATGCTTGGAACGGGAACTAGCTATGTTACCACCACTGGAACAGTAGTTTCGTATAACTTTACGGTGCCTTGTAATGCAAAGTCGGGTAACACGAAAATGAGAGTTATTGTAGTTGAAGGTGGTCAAGCAACAAATCCTTGTTTGGCTTATACTTGGGGTGAGACCGAGGATTACACGGTTACTATTCTTTCTCCTTCTGGAGGATTAAGCAGCAACTTCTTTGCTCCAACTACAGCTTACGTAGGTACTCCGGTAACTTTTACTAACTCTAACCAGAGCGGGTACATTTCTCAGAACTGGACCGTAACTGATGGTGCTACTGTAACTCCGTATACCTCTATAAATGTTACGCACGTATTTGCTACTTCAGGCACAAAAACAATAAAATTAGTAAGTGAAAACTGTCTTGGTAAAGACTCTACCACTAAAACTGTGACTATTATTGCGCCTACTGCTCCGCCAGTAGCCAACTTCGTTGCTGATAAAAATATCGTTGAAATCTTTGAACAACCTCGCTTAATTGACCTTAGTACTAATGGTCCTACTTATTGGGACTGGATGCTTACCAACGGTATAGATACTATCGATGGCGATGATCAAGCAGATCTTAGAGGAGGTAATCCTTTTGTAAATTCTAGACCTCTTGTTCAAACTGGTAACTATTTTGGCGCTGTAGACGTAGGAGTCTGGGCTGTATGTCTTAAAGCCTCTAACGTTATCGGTTCTTCTTCTCAATACTGTAAAGTAGGTTACATCACCGTACAACGTACTAGCTTTAATATGGGACCGGCTACCTCTTTACCTGCCAATATTATCACTGCTACTAGCGGTACTATTTATGATAAAGGTGGACCTACAGGTAACTATACCGCTCCAGAATCTAACCTTGAGGCGCTTATCGCTCCTTGTGGCGCTTCTAGCGTAAGTCTTGACTTTACCGTGTTTGCTCTTAATGCTAACGCTAACCTTAAAATATACGATGGAGTAAATGCTCTAGGTACTCCTCTGCACACAGGTAGTGGTTTCACCGCAGGTAACGCTCCTTCAGGAACCCTTACCGCTAACTCTGGTACTATGTACCTTCTTTGGAACTCTACAGCAGGTGCTGTTGCAGCTGGTTTCGAAGCTAATTGGTCTAGCGTAGCAGGTACTGGTTCAGCTCCTATCGCTGGCATTACCCTTCCTGGTTCTATCGTGTACAACTCTGTATTCGTTGACTTTATGGACGCTTCTTTAAATGCAGAAGGCAATACCGATTTCAAATGGACTATAACTGGCCCTAGCGGATCTCAAACTTATAACACTAGAAATGTATTGCAAACCGTATTTACCACTAACGGTACATATACCGCTTCGCTTCTTGTAACTAGCTGCGATGGAAGAACTAGCACTGCTACTAAAACATTTAATGTAGTATTACCTAATTCTCCTACTGCTCTTGACTTTACCGCTGATAGCAGAAGACCTTCTGTAGGTGATAACGTAACACTTACCGCGACTAGCGACAAAGCTAACCGTTGGGAATGGAGCATATTCCCTCAAGTTGGATACTCTGTTGTAGGTGCTGCTAACGACGCTGTTAACAATCGTACTTTCCTATTTACCGCCGCTGGCGCTTATACCGTTCAACTTAGAGGTTTTAATACTAAAGATACTTCAGCTTCTGAAGCTACTGTAGTTAAAACAGCTTACGTTATAGTAGTTCAACCTTGTATCCCAACCATTAGCGTAACCGCAAGTACTGACGTAGCTATTAGCTATGTAAGTATCGAAGATGCTACCTCTGGAGATATCTACGAAAATGAAAGTACTACCGGTGTTGAATATACTGACTTCTCTTCTCTTGGTATTATTCAAATGAACTTCGGTGGAGTATATAACTTCACTGTAAAACGTAATACCAACATCAATGACATGACCCGTAAAATATGGGTGGATTGGAACGTAGATGGTGACTTTGATGATGCTGGGGAAACCGTAGCTGAAGAAACAACTCCAGGTACCTCTCTTTCTTGGTCTGGTTCTTTTACCGTTCCTTCTACTGCTTTTGAAGCAAATACGCTACTAAGAGTTGGCGTTTCTTACGATACAGATCCTAACGAGCCTTGCGGCGCTTCTCAAAATGCAGCAGCAAACAGAGTAGGTGAATTCGAAGATTACGCTATACGCGTTGTTAACGATGGTGATAAGCCTGTAATTACATTAGTAGGCATGGATACTGTATACGTAGAGCAAAATGCTAGCCCAGCTTACAGTACTGCAGGCGCTACTGCTTTTGACGGCTCTCAAGGTGACCTCACCAGCAGCTTAATCATGACCGCAGATCTTGACCAAACTCTTCCTGGTATATACTACGAAGATTGGAACGTGTCTGACGCTTCTGGAAACCCTGCCGCTCAAGTTACTCGTGTAATTTATGTAGTAGCCGATCAAACAGCTCCTGTTATTACCGTAAACGGTTCTGCAGACTCTACTATTGAAGTAGGTTCTTCTTGGGTTGACCTTGGCGCTACCGCTATAGATAACAAAGAAGGAGACATCTCTAGCGCTATCGTAATTACTGATAATGTGAACGCCAACGTTTTGGGTGACTACACCGTTGTTTATAGTATACAAGATAATCAAGGTAACGCTTCTACGGCTACTAGAAATATACACGTAGTAGATACTGAAAACCCAGTAATTACTAATGCAAATGCAGATAAATCTGGCGCTTGTTGGTCTGTTGAAGTACAACTTCAAAATATCTTCGCTGATTTAACTTCTGCTACAGATAACTACAATAGCATCGGTAACGGTCTTGCTTTTAAAGCTAACCCTGCCGCTGCTCAAGGTGGCGCTGCAGTGGATACCCGTTTCCAAGGTACTGCTACGGTAACTTACACCGCTACTGACGAAAGTGGTAACGTTACTACACAATGTGTTGACTATGTAGTAAGAGACTACGTACCGCCTGTTATTGACCTTCGTACGCTAGATATCGTTTATCATCCAGTAGGAAGTATATACACTCCAGTAGCTCCTACCGCCACGGACAACTTGTACAATAGCACTGAAATAAGTTTAACCGGAACTAGTAACGTAGATGGTTTTACACTCGGTACTTACCAAGATGAGTATACCGCTACGGATGCTGCAGGTAACGTTTCTACTAAAATTAGAACTGTAATGGTTATAGATAACATCAACCCTGTAATCGCCGGTAAAAATGGAGGCGTGCTAAGAGTAGGTGTGGGATCTAGCGTAAATGCAATCGACTATATTCTATTTAGCGATAACTACGATGCACCAGCTACACTTAAAGCAAATCATACACTTGTATACAACGATATCAACCTTGCTGTAGCAGGTATATACACCGCTGTATTTAGAACAGAAGATAACTCGGGTAACGTGTCAAAAGACTTTACTCTTTATGTGGATTGTCGTTATACTTATGACGTGGTAACCGGGAGTGTAAATGATATAGCTATGGACGATTTACTATCTGTATATCCTAACCCAACTACAGGTGTAATTATCCTAAACACAAACCTTCCTGAAAATCAAGAAGTGAATATCGCTGTTTACAACACCATGGGACAAGAAGTAGCAGCCGTACAAAATGGTAAAGTAAGTAACGGTCAATACTCTATTGATCTTACTAACCAATCTAATGGCATCTACTATGTGAAAATGAACCTTAACGGTAACATTATCACTAAAAAAGTAGTCCTAAATAAATAATAATCCCCTAAAGGATGACCTAAATAGGCCCGAGCATAGCTCGGGCCTATTTTTTTTGTAATATTTTTGCAACCTTTTTGGTTATTTGTGTCTAAATTAGTACATTGGTCCTTTATTTAAGTACAATAACCTTATAATTTACATACAAATATGAAAAAAACACCTACACAAATCAACAAGGCCTTTCCTAACATCTTAGGAAAGATACCCTCTTTAATAGCCTTATTACTAGTGCTATTAATGCCCAATCTAAAGGCTTTTGCACAAAGTCCCTATTGTGCTGTTTCACACACCACAACATGCGCTACTTACGGTATGTGGATTGATGGCGTAACCATTACATCTAACGGAGCTAATGTTTACACTAAGGCCGGTGACGCATGTAACAATACGAATAACATCAACTATGCGCTAATAACCTCATCGTCCGCTTTTACCCTTAATGGAGGTGCCACGTATAATTTAAGTCTAAATACGAATGGAACCAATCCAACTAATGTTGGTATTTGGATTGACTTAAATGGTGACTACGATTTTGATGATGCAAATGAATTTATTGCAAATTTTGCAGTTGGTAGCTCAGGAAACAAGACCTTCACCATGCCTTGTAACTTAACTTCAGGTACAACCCGTATGCGTTTAAGAATGGGTTATAGCGGTTCTATCACTTGGAATACCTCAAATGCATGTACTTCAACTCCTTATGGTGAAACTGAAGATTATACTATTTCTGTGGCCACCTCATCTGGCCTTAGCAGCAACTTCTTTGCTCCAACTACAGCTTACGTAGGTACTCCGGTTATTTTCACTAACTCTAACCAGAGCGGGTACATTTCTCAGAACTGGACCGTAACTGATGGTGCTACTGTAACTCCGTATACCTCTATAAATGTTACGCACGTATTTGCTACTTCAGGCACAAAAACAATAAAATTAGTAAGTGAAAACTGTCTTGGTAAAGACTCTACCACTAAAACTGTGACTATTATTGCGCCTACTGCTCCGCCAGTAGCCAACTTCGTTGCTGATAAAAATATCGTTGAAATCTTTGAACAACCTCGCTTAATTGACCTTAGTACTAATGGTCCTACTTATTGGGACTGGATGCTTACCAACGGTATAGATACTATCGATGGCGATGATCAAGCAGATCTTAGAGGAGGTAATCCTTTTGTAAATTCTAGACCTCTTGTTCAAACTGGTAACTATTTTGGCGCTGTAGACGTAGGAGTCTGGGCTGTATGTCTTAAAGCCTCTAACGTTATCGGTTCTTCTTCTCAATACTGTAAAGTAGGTTACATCACCGTACAACGTACTAGCTTTAATATGGGACCGGCTACCTCTTTACCTGCCAATATTATCACTGCTACTAGCGGTACTATTTATGATAAAGGTGGACCTACAGGTAACTATACCGCTCCAGAATCTAACCTTGAGGCGCTTATCGCTCCTTGTGGCGCTTCTAGCGTAAGTCTTGACTTTACCGTGTTTGCTCTTAATGCTAACGCTAACCTTAAAATATACGATGGAGTAAATGCTCTAGGTACTCCTCTGCACACAGGTAGTGGTTTCACCGCAGGTAACGCTCCTTCAGGAACCCTTACCGCTAACTCTGGTACTATGTACCTTCTTTGGAACTCTACAGCAGGTGCTGTTGCAGCTGGTTTCGAAGCTAATTGGTCTAGCGTAGCAGGTACTGGTTCAGCTCCTATCGCTGGCATTACCCTTCCTGGTTCTATCGTGTACAACTCTGTATTCGTTGACTTTATGGACGCTTCTTTAAATGCAGAAGGCAATACCGATTTCAAATGGACTATAACTGGCCCTAGCGGATCTCAAACTTATAACACTAGAAATGTATTGCAAACCGTATTTACCACTAACGGTACATATACCGCTTCGCTTCTTGTAACTAGCTGCGATGGAAGAACTAGCACTGCTACTAAAACATTTAATGTAGTATTACCTAATTCTCCTACTGCTCTTGACTTTACCGCTGATAGCAGAAGACCTTCTGTAGGTGATAACGTAACACTTACCGCGACTAGCGACAAAGCTAACCGTTGGGAATGGAGCATATTCCCTCAAGTTGGATACTCTGTTGTAGGTGCTGCTAACGACGCTGTTAACAATCGTACTTTCCTATTTACCGCCGCTGGCGCTTATACCGTTCAACTTAGAGGTTTTAATACTAAAGATACTTCAGCTTCTGAAGCTACTGTAGTTAAAACAGCTTACGTTATAGTAGTTCAACCTTGTATCCCAACCATTAGCGTAACCGCAAGTACTGACGTAGCTATTAGCTATGTAAGTATCGAAGATGCTACCTCTGGAGATATCTACGAAAATGAAAGTACTACCGGTGTTGAATATACTGACTTCTCTTCTCTTGGTATTATTCAAATGAACTTCGGTGGAGTATATAACTTCACTGTAAAACGTAATACCAACATCAATGACATGACCCGTAAAATATGGGTGGATTGGAACGTAGATGGTGACTTTGATGATGCTGGGGAAACCGTAGCTGAAGAAACAACTCCAGGTACCTCTCTTTCTTGGTCTGGTTCTTTTACCGTTCCTTCTACTGCTTTTGAAGCAAATACGCTACTAAGAGTTGGCGTTTCTTACGATACAGATCCTAACGAGCCTTGCGGCGCTTCTCAAAATGCAGCAGCAAACAGAGTAGGTGAATTCGAAGATTACGCTATACGCGTTGTTAACGATGGTGATAAGCCTGTAATTACATTAGTAGGCATGGATACTGTATACGTAGAGCAAAATGCTAGCCCAGCTTACAGTACTGCAGGCGCTACTGCTTTTGACGGCTCTCAAGGTGACCTCACCAGCAGCTTAATCATGACCGCAGATCTTGACCAAACTCTTCCTGGTATATACTACGAAGATTGGAACGTGTCTGACGCTTCTGGAAACCCTGCCGCTCAAGTTACTCGTGTAATTTATGTAGTAGCCGATCAAACAGCTCCTGTTATTACCGTAAACGGTTCTGCAGACTCTACTATTGAAGTAGGTTCTTCTTGGGTTGACCTTGGCGCTACCGCTATAGATAACAAAGAAGGAGACATCTCTAGCGCTATCGTAATTACTGATAATGTGAACGCCAACGTTTTGGGTGACTACACCGTTGTTTATAGTATACAAGATAATCAAGGTAACGCTTCTACGGCTACTAGAAATATACACGTAGTAGATACTGAAAACCCAGTAATTACTAATGCAAATGCAGATAAATCTGGCGCTTGTTGGTCTGTTGAAGTACAACTTCAAAATATCTTCGCTGATTTAACTTCTGCTACAGATAACTACAATAGCATCGGTAACGGTCTTGCTTTTAAAGCTAACCCTGCCGCTGCTCAAGGTGGCGCTGCAGTGGATACCCGTTTCCAAGGTACTGCTACGGTAACTTACACCGCTACTGACGAAAGTGGTAACGTTACTACACAATGTGTTGACTATGTAGTAAGAGACTACGTACCGCCTGTTATTGACCTTCGTACGCTAGATATCGTTTATCATCCAGTAGGAAGTATATACACTCCAGTAGCTCCTACCGCCACGGACAACTTGTACAATAGCACTGAAATAAGTTTAACCGGAACTAGTAACGTAGATGGTTTTACACTCGGTACTTACCAAGATGAGTATACCGCTACGGATGCTGCAGGTAACGTTTCTACTAAAATTAGAACTGTAATGGTTATAGATAACATCAACCCTGTAATCGCCGGTAAAAATGGAGGCGTGCTAAGAGTAGGTGTGGGATCTAGCGTAAATGCAATCGACTATATTCTATTTAGCGATAACTACGATGCACCAGCTACACTTAAAGCAAATCATACACTTGTATACAACGATATCAACCTTGCTGTAGCAGGTATATACACCGCTGTATTTAGAACAGAAGATAACTCGGGTAACGTGTCAAAAGACTTTACTCTTTATGTGGATTGTCGTTATACTTATGACGTGGTAACCGGGAGTGTAAATGATATAGCTATGGACGATTTACTATCTGTATATCCTAACCCAACTACAGGTGTAATTATCCTAAACACAAACCTTCCTGAAAATCAAGAAGTGAATATCGCTGTTTACAACACCATGGGACAAGAAGTAGCAGCCGTACAAAATGGTAAAGTAAGTAACGGTCAATACTCTATTGATCTTACTAACCAATCTAATGGCATCTACTATGTGAAAATGAACCTTAACGGTAACATTATCACTAAAAAAGTAGTCCTAAATAAATAATAATCCCCTAAAGGATGACCTAAATAGGCCCGAGCATAGCTCGGGCCTATTTTTTTTGTAATTATTTTTGCAACCTTTGTACATAAGTGGTGTCTAATCTAATAACAAAGCAAGTTGATTGATGACAAGGAATTAATATTACGTTGTCAGGACAACGATCGATTTGCTCAAAAAATGCTCTTTGAAAAGTATGCCAGCAAGATGATGGCTATATGTATGCGGTATTGTGACAATCAAGAAGATGCAAGGGATTTGCTTCAAGATGGTTTTTACAAGATATTTTTAAATATCAAATCTTTTAGAGGAGGTAGTAGAATAGACACTTGGATGACCCGAGTAATTATTAACCTAGCTTTAAATAAAAGAAGATTAGGTAGGTACAAGTACGACCATTACGAGTTTGATTCTCAATATGAATTAGCGAGTGAAGAAGTAGAAGAACCACCTATTGAAGATATCGAGCCCGAGACTGTTTTAGAAGCTCTTAACCAGCTTCCTGAAATTTATAAAATAGTGTTAAACATGTACGCCATAGACGATTTGTCTCACCAAGAAATAGCTAAGCAATTAGGTATTTCTATTGGATCATCAAAAAGTAGACTTTCCAGAGGACGTGTGTTACTAAATACCTTGTTACAACGTAAATAGAGGCTTTAGATTGGATAAATTACAACATATCGACCAACTTCTCAGAAGTGCTGCACAAGAGCCCGCCAATGCCTTCGTGTTTGATGCTGACTGGGATGTTATTGAGAAAAAATTAGGGCGTAGAAAGAACCGCATATTTGCGTTGTGGTTCTTTCTAGCTTTGATTTCAATTTCCCTAACAGGAAGTGTGATTTATTCCACAAGACACACTACTTCAACAGACATTGTTACTAACAGAATAAAATCAGCAAACTCTCCTGAACATTATAAATCTGAATTCACCCCCCCTAAAACTCAGAAAAAAACCTCATCTGCAACACTTTTACATGCAAATGAATTAGGCAGCTCTACTGTTAAGAAAGCGCATAATGCTCCGCATTCTTCTAAGGGTTTAAATTCTCTGTTCGCATTACATCGTGACGTAAGCTGGTTTGACTACCAAGATCTTTCAAACTCCATTTTTAAACAAGCTACTGTTGTTAGTCTGTATGATTGGGAAATAGATTATTCACGAAATTTAGATAAATTAGAAATCGCCAATACCCTAGAGTTAACAGTTGCTAAAATTAATGCAGCCCCGAACTTAAAAACACGCTGGGAAATAGGCCCTGCATTTACTCCAAGTTTAAGTGGGAGACTCCTTTCTGAAAACAAAAACAACCCCAATCTCATTAATCCTTTATACAAATCTCTTGTTGCTAACAGTGAGAGCATTGCGTTTTCTAACAGTTATGGCGTAAATATTCAATATCACAGTAAATCTAATTTTTACATCAGCAGTGGGCTATTCATATCCCAACGCGGTGAAAAAGTGGACTATGATTATTTGATTACGAATTTTGAGAACAGAATATCGGGTGTAGTAAGTAGCTATTCAGAATTAAAGCCTTCTGCTTATGAGAAGGTTGAATATTCTGGGTCAAATTCTTATCATTTTATAGAAATTCCATTGAACATTGGCTATAAACATGCCATTTCGAGTAAATTTGAGTTAAGAAGCCAAATTGGTCTCTCCTATATGGCACTAAATCAGAGTCAAGGTAAAAAAGGAGACCCCATATCCCTTCGATTAAATGATTTAACCAGTTTGAATTTTAATACTCAAAATATAGCAGCCAATGTTAAGACCGGCATATTCTATAATAAAAAGAATGTCGCCTTGGGATTAGAGCCTATGTTTGGTGTTAATTTAAACACCCTAGATCAAAACAACTCTTTAATTAAAACAAAGCCTTACAGCTGCGGAATTAATCTTAGTACTAACTTTAAAATTTATAAAAAATGAAGAGATTAGTATTACATATCTTTGTTTTTTTAGTGTTTATCACTGTAAATGCCCAGGTACTAACCCCTATGGGTTCTGGTTTACCCGTTTCACCTGAAAAAATAGCCACCAACAAGGATAATCTAATGGTAGCCTATACCAATCTTTCTAACGAAATCGAATTGCAGATGTGGAACGGGGATTTTTGGCAAAAACTGCCAAGTCCCAATTTGCCCAAAGTAGGAACAAGTTCGAATGGATTTTACCAAATTATTGATTTGATTGCATTTGAGGGAAATACTTATCTCTTGACCGGTTATAAAACAAAACTTGACCCAAACGCCATCAATCAAATAATCAAATGGGACGGCTCCACATGGACAGACGTTCCGAGTACATTCATTCACACAAGCACAACTATTGATAAATTATTTATACAAAATGGGATATTAAAGTGTGTTGGCAAATTTTCTCAAGGATCAAACAGTTTTAATATTCTGAAACTATTAGGGAATAACTGGATTCCTGAAGGAAATTCAATAACTAGCCTGTCTTCAGATGGTTTTAATTCAATAAGCTTCGCTAACAATCAGCTAATTGCAACAGGAAAATTTACTACTCCAATATCTGCTAATGTTACTTTAGCCATTTGGGATGGTGCTGCCTGGAAAGCCGCAGAATATCCACCGTTCTTGGGACAAAATATATCCCTTGGAGAATATGGTAACACCACTGTGGTTTACGGTAAATCAAAATTCAGTTCAGAATCAGTAAAACGAAACGTGAAAGGTGTTTGGCAAGATATGTCACAAGGCCTGGAGAACTATACCATTGGAAACATTGCTCAATTTGCAGAAGTGCATCAGCATTTGTTTGCGGTAGGTGATTTTGTGAATAAAGCATCTAATAAAGCATCTAATTTAATGGTATATGACGGTTCAATATGGTCTGAAACCAATCTAAACCTTAGTGAAATTGAACAACTTCACTCTTGGAAGAATAGTGTTTTAATCTCAGGAGACTTTAGTGATAATGCAAGATTAAACGGAATTGGGCAGGTACTACTGGACAAGGCACTAATCGTTGCCCGAGTTTATAATGACCTAAATAACAACTGTACTAAAGATTCTAACGAACCTTGGATGGCAAATTATCCGTTAAAGTCTAGTAAGTACTTAGGAGATCTGATAACAGATGTAAATGGTCAATTATATTTTCCTACAGAACTTGAAACGCATACTGTTAATGCTGCTAATTATAATTATTATGAAGCTACTTGTCCTGACGTTGAAGTAAATGCAACAGAATATAAAACATATTACGGAACTGCATTAGGCGTAAAATTAAAATCCGACATTTATGATGGTGTAATAACAGCAATTGACGACCGTAGTTATAAAGCGCTTAATGGAGAAACAAGAAACGCTAAGATTATCGTTCATAATATTGGCAGCTTACCTATAATCAATGCAAAAATTATTTTAAATCTTAGCGGCGGTTTAGGCTCTTTTACGTCCACTAAGCCATATGATTCTTATGAAAATGGAGTAGTCACTTATACGACGACAGTTGGCGCAGGGCTAAGTTTTGATTTTGAAGTATCTTTCTTAATAGAAGACGAAAAGGATGCATTTGTCGATGCACAATTAAAACTAAATGACACGCAAAAGGATGAAGATTTATCAAATAATTCGACTAATCTGAATTATCAAATCGGCACGACACAATACAATTACAAGAATTGTGGTAATGGTAAGATAATCAGTCCAACAACAACCACTCTTTCCTATAAAATTGGTTTCAAAAACTACAACGATCGGAATATTGTGGCAGTAAAAATTGTGGATGAGTTTGATTCTGATATCACTATTAAAGGAAAAGTAAACACTATCACTAGTTCGCAAGATGTTAATGTAGTAAATGAATGGGAAATCGCGAATAACCGCCACAAAGTAATTACCACTTTAACTGGCCTTAATTTGACTCCTTCTGGCAGCGATGATGCAAATTCTAACGGGTTTGTTGAATATCACTTAGACCTTTTACGAAATTCTTTAATAAAAGGAATGGATATCTGCAATACAGCTAAAATTTATTTTAGCTTTAGTGACGGCACTTTTGATGAAGCCATGATTACCAATACGGTATGCAGTGAAGTAGCAGACATACTTGGCATTATAAATAATACACAAACGCCTTCCTACCTAAATGATTTAAACATAGGCCCCAATCCAGCATCTAACTTCGTTACTTTTGAAAATAATAGTAATAAAGAATACCATATTGCTGTTGTGAACGCCTTGGGTCAAGAGTTAAACACGATACAACTAAATGGCTATGCAAAAACTATTTTGGATGTAAAACATCTAAATTCAGGAGTTTATACCATTTATGTTGACGGCATCTTTGCAAAAAAATTAGTCCTAGCTAGATAGCTACCGCCAAAGACACCACACTAAGTTTTAATCCCTCTACTTCCAAAAGTGCGTTTCCGCATGCTTCTATTGTAGCTCCTGTAGTAATTACATCATCTATTAGTATTACATGCTTGTTTTTGAGTACTTGCGGCGTTACCACCTTAAATATTTCACTTGAATTGATAAATCGCTCATATCGCTTTTTATTAGTTTGAGTTGAATTGTATTTTTTACGGATAACCGAATCGGCACTTACGATTTGACCCATCACTTGAGACATGCCAAGAGCAATTAAATTGCTTTGGTTATAGCCTCGTTCTATTTCTCTTTTAGGGTGTAATGGTATTGGGATAATTACATCGGCATTGGTTAATTGTGGTATTTTAATCATTGCTCGCCCTAAGACCTTTCCCATCTCAATGCCTAAGTTATGATTTTCCTTATATTTTATTTCATGCAATATATTGCGCACATCGTTATTCGAACTAAATTGAAGGTAAGAAGATGCATATTCTAACTTTAATCTACCCCAAAACTTTTTTGACACGCTGTTTTCAGCGTTTAAATAATTTTCAAACTTAGGAAGCCTATGGTAACACAAATCACAAATGGCTTCTTCTTGAAATGTAAGATAGGCATCACAACAAACACATAGGTTTGGAAATAGCAAGTTGCTTAGAGAGTTCAATAATTTATTCATTTAGCATGAATTTAATTCAAATAGAACACCTTTGCAAGTAAATATGTTTGAGAATAAAGAAAAAACCGAAATTAATAAATTGGGAGAATTTGGTCTTATAAAACACCTTACCAAAGAATTCACCATCAAACATAATGAAACAGCATATGGTATCGGCGATGATGCCGCTGTAATTGCCAGTAACCAAAAGCAGCAAGTAATAAGCACCGATTTATTTATAGAGAATATTCATTTTGACCTAATGTATAGTCCACTTATGCATATTGGCTATAAATGTATAAGTGCTAGCGTAAGCGATATATGCGCTATGAATGCTATTGCAAGTCAAGTTTTAGTAAGCATCGCATTATCCAGTAAATATTCGTTAGAGGCAGTGGAAGAACTGTATCTCGGCATAAAAGCGTCTTGTGACAAATATAACTTAGAATTAATTGGTGGAGACACCAGCAGCTCCGTAACTGGACTTATGATAAGTGTCACCGTTATAGGTTACGCCGACGAGAAAAAGATTGTAAAACGATCAGGTGCTAAACCAGGCGATTTACTCGTAGTCTCAGGTGACCTTGGAGGCGCTTATATGGGTTTGCAAATGTTAGAACGAGAGAAACAGGTTTTTTTAGACCAAAAGGACATGCAGCCTGATTTGGAAGGACAAGAATATATCGTTGGTCGTCAGCTTAGGCCTGAAGCTCGAACAGATATCATTGAGTTGCTGGACGAAATCGGAATCATACCTACGGCCATGATTGACATATCTGATGGACTATCTAGTGAGATATTTCACTTATGTAATCATTCGAAAATAGGAATGCGGGTATATGAAGACAAACTTCCTATTGACCAGCAAACGTATGATACTGCCTTAGAATTTAATCTTGCCCCTACAACCTGCGCTATGAACGGCGGGGAGGATTACGAATTGCTGTTTACCCTGCCACAATCCGATTATGATAAGGTAAAAAATTCTATAGAGCTAACCGTAATCGGTTACTGCACAGAGCCACACTTAGGGCTAGAAATGATCACTAAATCTGGTAACGTAGTGGTGCTAGAAGCACAAGGTTGGGAGAACTTTAAGGGATAAGTACTACAAATACTTGTCTAGTATGGTTTGAAGCTCTTCCTGGCTGTGATAGCCGGTTTTATCATATACTTCTTTGCCTTCTTTGTAAAGCTTTACTAGTGGGATGCCACTAATGCCAAAATGCTGTGACACTTCTGTGCTTTTGTCTGTATCTACTTTTAGAACTGTAAGTTGATCCTTGTACTTTTCCTTTAGTGCTTCAATATGTGGCGCCATCATTCGACAAGGACCACACCAAGTAGCTTGAAAATCAACTAATACCAAAGGGCTAGCAGCGATTTCTTCAGTATATCTGGCTAAACTATAACCATCGTCATTTTTTGAACCATTAGAAGCAAGTGGTAAACCGACAGATTGCCATTTTAGAATACCACCTTCTAACTCATATACGGTATAGCCCATTTCTCTCAACATAGCTGAGGCCGTAGCACTTCTTCCCCCTGACTTGCAATACACCATAACTGGCTTTGTTTTGTCAACATTTGCAGCCAATTCAGCAAAATTAGCAGCACTTACATCTATATTTTTTGATCCATCTAGGTGATTCATTGCGAACTCTTCTGGGGTGCGCACATCTAACAAAGTAAAACTAATAATCTCTTCCATTTTGCCTTTGAAAGAGGTCGGATCTAACGGCGTTGAGCCATCCGTACTTTTGTTTGCGGTGCCGCAAGAAGCCAGAGCAACGAGCGAAAGCAGAATAAGTGAGTTTGTGATTTTATTCATTTCTATTTATTTCTAAAATTTCTTCTAATATTTTTCGGTCGTTGCAAAGTTTAGGAATCTTATTCTGTCCACCTAACTTCTTTTTCGATTTTAACCATTTATAAAATGTTCCATTTGAACAACTCACTATTTCCAAACGTTCTAAGGCTAAATTTGCTTTGCGTTTTGCTTCATAATCAGAATTTCTATTTTGTAATTCTTGGTCTAACACCTCTTCAAAATGTGATAATGATTTAGGCGGTGAATTGAATTCAATAGCCCATTGATGACGCCCTTTATTTTTTTCATCCAAATAGACAGGAGCTGCGGTAAATTCAGACACCTCGCAATCACATATTTTTTGCGCTTCTACTATTGCTTCCTCTGCATTTCCTACCATTAACTCTTCGCCAAAAGCATTTATGAAGCTCGAGGTACGACCGGTTATTTTAAATCGAAACGGATTCTTGGATGTGAAGGAAATGGTATCCCCCAAACTATAACGCCATAATCCTGCATTGGTAGAAATAATCACAGCATATTCCGTATTCAGCTCCACCTCATCTATCCAATATGTTCTTGGTTTATTGGTATGAAAATCTGACATAGGAATAAACTCATAAAAAATACCATAATCCAACATTAGCGTCATGTCTTTCCCCTCTTTATCTTGTAAACCAAGAAATCCTTCAGATGCATTATAGGTTTCACGATAAGCTATATCACCGCCTATTAATTGTTCAAATTGTTTTTTGTACGGTATAAAACTAACGCCTCCATGTACATATAATTCAAGATTAGGCCAAACCTCTTTGATACAACTAGCTCCTGTTTTTTCCAAGATGCCGCGAAGTAATAGTAAGGTCCATGATGGTACGCCTGATATATTGGTCACATTTTCTTTGGAGGTAGTCTCTATCATTTTTGCCATTTTAATTTCCCACTCTGGCAATAATGCTATATCCAAGCTTGGAGTCGCCAAAAAATTAGCAATAAACGGCATATTATTCATCATTACGGCACTCAAATCACCATAAAATGAGTTTTCGGAAAGTGTGTTTACTTGATGGCTGCCACCTATCATAAGCCCCTTGCCTTGAAAAACTTTAGCATCGGCATTATGATAATAATACCATGCTAGAATATCTCTACTCCCTCTAAACTGACAATATTCAAGGGCATCATAACTTACAGGAATAAACTTACTCTTGTCAGATGTAGTTCCGCTAGACTTGGCAAACCAATTTATATCTCCAGACCACAACACAGATTGCTCCCCACCCATCATTCTTTGTATATATGGTTTTATACTGTTATAGGTGAATAGCGGAACAGTTTCCATATACTGTGAAATCGTGTGAATAGTATCAAAATTAAACTCCTTACCGAATACTGTTTTTCGGCCCTCTTTGAGGAGCGCATTGAATGTGCCAAGTTGCACCTCTGCTCCGTTGTTAAATGCATACACCATGGTTGAAATTCTTTTTTTAAGATTCCACGCCATAAAGGAGTTTACAAAAGAGAGCATAGGTTAATTGAGGTAAATAATAAAATCGCGGATTAGCTGAAAACTCCTATCGTAATACTGACCTAAATGAAGATTTTTAGGGCTGTCATTAGGGCTATGGTAAAAAGTATAATCTCCCATTAGGTATATAAAAAACGAAGGTACGCCTGCTTCGGTGAAATAGTAATGGTCGCTATTAGCCGCCTTTCCACGCGATTTAATCAACGGCAAATAATCATTTTCTGTGTTTATTTTAGTTAAGGCTTCGTATTCGTTTTTATAAATGCTCCCGTTCACGATTGTTGCCCCTTTATCTCCACTTCCCATTAGATCCATATTAAACACAAATCGGGTATTAACCAAGGGAACAGTGGGTTGTCTTACATAGTTTAGGGAGCCTATCAAGCCCGCTTCCTCTGCACCAAATGCTATAAATACAAGACTATATCGTTGAGGATGATCAACAAAATAGGTAGCCAAATCTAACATAGTCGCTATGCCACTTGCATTATCATTTGCACCATAAAAGATAGCTTCTCCCATTTTACCAAGATGGTCATAATGCGCACAGAGAATAATAAAACTATCCGGTTTTTCTGCACCAGGCACATAACCTATCACGTTTTGAGATGCGTAGTTCTTTATAAAATTCGCTTCTATCGTTATGTTTATCTCTGACGCATAGCGATCAAATACAGAGTCTAGTAATTCTATCTCGGTGTTTTTACTTTGGTTCTTCGCTACGCTCCATGTAAGACTTGATTTTAACTGAATAAATGTAGCGCCAGATAGACTCTTTTTTATTTTAGCCGCATTTTCTGCCAGTACTTTATTAGTTGCTTCATAGGAACACAACACGGGTACAAATCCTTTTTTAATTGCACTTTTAACCTTCTTAACTGCCTTGGGCGACGACAATAACTTGGGCGAAACGTAAAATACTTTATAGTTTCCCTTGGCAGATTTTGCCTCAGGAGCCACTAAAAAATCAAAACCAGGTCGTAAATCCTTTTGGTCTACTTTGACCTGGGTCGTATTAAATGTATTTACATTAAGTACAAATGGATTTAAGAAATCTGAACTATATCCTTGTAAACCTATATCTTTCATTCTTTTAGCAATATAGGCACTAGCCACACTGTCCCCTTTGTTAATATAGCCACGACCCGAAAAGTCTTCGCCACATAGAGTATTGATGGTTTGCTGCGCCACTTCTCTATTTTGTGCAAGAGTTATAGACACAGTCATTATAAATCCCACAAGTAAGAGAACACGTTTAATTGCTTGGATATTCATTAGATTTGCGAATCTAAAAATAAAAAACAACAATGGTGTTACATGATTTTTTGAAGGACCTATTTGCTAAGGCAGAATTGTCTGAGCACCTTGCCACCAGCAGGGTGAGCAAACTTGTTCTTAAATCATCGAACTATTTGACTGAAACACAACTATATCAACCTAAAACAATAAAAAATATTAAATGAAGCTAATGCTGATCATAGAATTAGTTAGTGTTTTATTTGATATTACTTTTTTGGTTTTACTAATCAAAGAACAAAAGAGATGCTGGATATACGGGATTATAGGATCTCTGCTAGGCGCGTATGTTATTTATCATAGTGGGTATTACTCTGAATCATTATTGTATTTGTTTTATGCCTGTATTGGATGCTACGGATACTATTATTGGGATCAGAAGTCCAAAAAAGATTTTACCATTAAACGAAGCTCTCCAGCTCAAATCATATTACTCCTACTGGGGGGCATACTAGGCGCTTTAGGACTAGGGTACTTAATGAGTAAAACGGAAGCGAGTAAGCCCTATTACGATGCTTTAAGCACGGTATTTGGAGTGCTGGCTACATTCTTAGAGCTGTACAAGTACTTCGTGGCTTGGAGTTTTTGGGTATTCATAAACGGGTATACTATCTGGCTTTACGGCATTAAAGAGCTTAATTTTATGGCTTTTAAGATGATTATTTACACCTTCCTCTCCATTTATGGCCTAATAGCGTGGCGAAAAAAACTAGCAATAAGCCCCCTAATTTAATCTTTACAGATTCTAATATCGGACTCTTAGAGAACCTTTACAGGGAATACATTATTCAAAAAAATAGGAAACTCTGGTTATGTAAAGACTTGTACCTATACCATCTGCCGGTCCTTTTATATATTCCTCTATAACAGGAGTCTTGTGCACTATGGAATTCTCTTTTAACCACGTTTGAAGTACAGTATGCGCTTCTTTTATAGTTTCATAGCTTCCTTTGTGCACAACAGAAATATGGTTGGAATAAAGTTCAGCATCCCCTGTTTCTAGCAAAACTATTGAATCTGGGCGCTGTATACTAGTAGTTGTAGGTATTGCTGCCGCCAGGTTTACATTATTATTCTCTATATCCCATTCATAAAATAGGCCTACAGGAGCACCTTTGGGTTTTATATTGTTTGTTTTTAAGTAGCTGTATATTTTTTCAAACGAATTGCTAAAAAATGTTTCTATGCCCGCTTCAGCTAAACGTTCTTGGGCAATAAAGGCATATACAGTTCCATGTTCTTCTATAGTTACAATACTATTCTCGGTTACTCCCAATTCTTGATTAGTGCTTGTTTCAACATAGGCTTTAAGATTCTCTAGTCCGGCAGAAAAATCAGGTCCTATCCATTTTTCCAAAAAATAATTGATAATTTTAATTGGATAGCGCTGCTCTGACTTAACGGTCCAGGTTACATCGATTTGCCCATTTCTCTCTTTGAGTATAAACTTTCCATCAAAACTATATTCACGGCCATTGTTAATTAAAATGAGCATGAAATCTAAACTCACATTATTTACAAAGCTTTTTACTACAATACTCCCATTTCCAAGATTTTCATGTTCCGAAGACCACGAAAACCTTTGAATGTTGTCACCTAACCCTCCATCAAATGTTCTCACTTGACTTAAATCTTTAGGATACCAAGCGTCCCACTTAGGCCACTTTCGTAAATCTGCCAATTGGGCAAATACGACTGCTCTAGGCGCATTAATACTTATGGTGCGACTTATAACTTTGGTTCCAGGAGCAAATATTGAAGCTAATAAAATAGCTGCAGTCATGATTAGCAGAAAATAAAGTGTGCCTTTTAATAATTTCATAAAATATGTACAAGATCAGCTTTAAAACAGTACAAATGTACATTTATGTGGGATAGGCTAATGCAAAATAAAGCTGCTTCTATTCACTTCTATAGAGCGTCTATGAAGAGTAATATCAAGGCAATTAAATATGTTCACTTGCAAAAGCTTATGTGCAGGTCTATAAAACGATTTACGCCACCACATAACTTCAATAAAACCCATATGACCTAATCCAATCTAAATTATAAATTTGCAGCTAGAATTAGTATTCATGAAAGTAATATACTACACACTTATCGCTTGGCTATTTTGCATTACAGCATGTTCCAGTTCTTCTGAAAACAGTCACAACATTGACACTTCTGTTGCGGCAAGTGACACCATTCATGCACAAGACACACCAATTAAAATACCTAATAATAAAATAATGGAAAACGGACTTTATGCCAAAATGAATACTTCTATGGGAAGTATCCTCATTAAACTTGAATTTGAAAAAACACCACTCACTGTCGCCAATTTTGTCGGTCTTTCAGAGGGTGTAATCCCAAACACCGCAAAAGAAGCAGGCAAGCCATACTTTGATGGTCTGAGTTTTCACAGAGTTATACCTGATTTTATGATACAGGGTGGAGATCCTTTGGGCTTAGGAATGGGCGGTCCAGGTTACAAATTTAAAGATGAGTTTCATCCAGAATTAATTCATGACAGACCTGGAACATTATCAATGGCTAACTCAGGTCCGGGAACTAACGGAAGCCAATTTTTCTTGACAGTAGCAGCGACTCCGCACCTTAACGGAAGACACTCTGTTTTTGGTTATGTAGTTGAAGGTATGGATGCAGCATATGCCATAGCTGGTGCGCCAAGAGATGGACGAGATATGCCTCGCACTCCTATAATTATTAACAGCATGGAAATAGTACGAGTAGGTGAGGCTGCCGAAGCATTTGACGCCGCTAAAACGTTTGAAGCTTTAAAATAGTGACCACCGTAGATTCTTTGGACTTCGCTGGTAAACGAGCATTGATTCGTGTAGATTTTAACGTGCCGCTTACCTGTGAGTTTAAAATAACTGACGATAGTCGTATGACTTCCGTATTGCCTACTATTCAGAAAATATTAAACGATGGCGGCTCAGTAGTGCTTATGTCACACTTGGGTAGACCCAAAGGAGGACCTGAAGCTAAGTATTCTCTTCGTCCTTTAGTGTCTCACTTAGCCGCAATAACTGGCACCGAAGTGATGTTTTCTGATGATTGCATCAGCAAAGAAGCGTTTGAAACCAGTACAAATATGACACCTGGAAGTATCCATTTGTTAGAGAATCTACGATTTTATAAAGAAGAGGAATCTGGTGATTCTTCTTTCGCAGCATCATTAGCTAAACATGGTGACATCTATGTAAATGATGCTTTTGGCACGGCACACAGAGCTCATGCAAGTACCGCTATCGTGGCTTCCTTTTTTAAGCAGAAGTGCTTTGGTTATCTTATGGCTAAAGAGGTAGCAAATGCGAAAAAGCTAATGAACAATCCCGATAGACCATTTACAAGTATAGTAGGAGGTGCTAAAGTAAGCGACAAGATTTTAATAATTGAAAACTTACTCAACATAGCAGATCATATTATCATTGGTGGTGGAATGGCATATACCTTTTCAGTAGCAAAAGGTGGACAAATAGGCAACTCACTCTTTGAAGCAGACCGAGTAGAAAAATGTGCTGAAATACTTAAAAAGGCAGAAGCTAAAGGCGTACAAATTCACTTACCTCAAGACAATATAATTGCAGACGCATTTAGTAATGAGGCAAATACGCAATTATGTGACAGTGGAGCAATACCTGATGGATGGATGGGTTTAGACATCGGTGAAAAAGCGATAAAATCTTTTTCAGAAGTGCTTCTTAAATCTAAAACCATACTCTGGAACGGGCCTATGGGCGTGTTTGAAATGACTAGTTTTGAGCACGGAACAAAAGCTGTGGCACAGGCAGTTGCAGTTGCAACAAAACTAGGAGCTTTCTCTCTTATAGGTGGTGGCGACAGTAGTGCTGCTGTGAAGAAATTTGGCTTTACTGATGATGTAAGCTATGTTTCTACCGGAGGGGGTGCTTTACTTGAATTTTTTGAGGGTAAAGAATTACCGGGAATAGCAGCTATCGAAGCCTAAGATTAGCATTCGTAAAAAAAAGGGTATCTGTCGCCTTATGAACCGTACCCGCATGCCATCCTACCACACAAATTCCTATGGTTACAATAACTACATGAATTTGTAAAAAATAGCTAAACAGAGTTAAAAATGTTATTTCCTCTGGTGCAGGTATATATGCTGCTAATATAAAACCAACAAAGAAGCCCAACGGCCAAGACATAACATACGCCCAACCCGTATCGCCATTAAACACATTTAATCCCGCTATGCCTAACGCGATATAGGCAAGTATCAACACAAATCTCCATGTTTTAGGCAGCAAAAAATATCCGATACCTAAAACCAATGTTTGCAAGGTAAAGGAAACTGCACCACCTAAATCTATAGCTAACTTTGCCCCTAAAATAAGCAATACTATAAAAATACCCGTTATTATCGAGTGCTTTCGTAACCCTTTAAAATCAGCATTAATTTTTGTTGGAATCGGCATATCCAAATACTTTTTTTAATAAATCCGTTCCTCTTGCAGCTGGATTTTGTCTAATCTTATCTTCCTCCAATTTGACTTGGCTAAATAATGCAGCTATTGCTTTACCAGTTACATATTCATTCAGATTAGTCTGTACACTTTTGCCCATTGCCATATTATACGCACTTGACACTTTAGTCCATGGCTCATCAATGTTAAGATTATCAAGTGATTTTTTAATGACCGGCGTAAACTTCTCCATGAGCTGTGCAGATGTTACATTTTTTAGATAATTGGTTGCTGCTCCCTCTCCACCTGTAACAATTTTTATAGCATCTGTTATGCTCATGGATGTGATCGCATTTAAAAAGATTGGCTTTGCCTCTGCCATTGCATTTTCAGCTCCAACATTCATAGAATTAACCACTTTTTCTAAATAAGGACCTGCCAGGGCATTTGCTAGACGATTTCCTTCTATCTTAGAAATTGCATTTTGAACTTCATCGGGCATTAGAATTTTGTACGTTGCATTTTTCAAAAAGCCGTCTTTTTTCCCTAAAAAAGAGGTTCCATTAGTAACACCTGTTTCCAACGCCTGCTTTAAACCAGAAGCTGCTTCATTTTGGGTGATACCTGCAATACTGCTACCTTGACTTGTTGTTTGAAGCGCATTTAGCAGTTCTTGACATGACGTAAGTGCAAGTAATAGGGCGATTGGAAAAATTAATTTTTTCATATGTATATGTTTCTTTTTGGATTGTTTTAATCTACTATCAAAAACATTGCCGAAACTTACGGAAACAAAAAACTTTCATAAACGGCATTCATTATATTCTTTCTAACTCCCATTTCTATCAACTTTCTGTTTTCTTGTGTTGGATAAACCCTGTTTGATAAGAAAACATAAATCAAATCGTATTTAGGATCGGCCCACACAATAGTTCCCGTAAAACCAGAATGCCCAAAAGTTTCTTCAGAAGCATAATCACATGCAGGATTAGCACGGTTTTTATCCATTTCTGGTTTATCCCAACCCATGCCTCTTCTGGAGTTGGCAGATTGTTTCGCCGTAAAAGCATTGATGGTTTCTGGTTTAAGGTACTGCACGTTTTTATATTCTCCGCCGTTCAAGAGCATTTGCATTAAAGACGCTAGCGACTCAGCGTTTCCAAACAGACCCGCATGTCCTGAAACTCCACCCAGCATAGCTGCGGCAGGATCATGGACCATTCCTTGGACCAATCCCTTTCTCATATCCGGACTTATGGAAGTAGGGACTATCTCGTCTGATTTAAACTTGTCAAGCGGCAAAAACGTAAGTCTATCAATACCCATTGGTGTATAGAACACCTCACTTACGTATTGCTGAAAAGTAGTTTTTGTAACACGCTCTATTAATTCCTTCATCAAAATCATACCTAAATCGCTATATTTATAATGGCCCACAGCCCCTAATTCTGACTCATATATTCTTTTTAAAATATGATCTTTATAATCGTTGAGAACATACAATTGATTGCCAACATATATGCAATGGCTATCGTTCATCTCACATGCATATACCGAATCATAAATCTCTTGATTACCCATTGTTTCCGTATAAAACGGTATCCAATCTTTTAGTCCGGCCTTATGCTCTAAAACCATTTTTATGGTCATTTCAGATTTATTTGTTGCTTCTAGCTCGGGCAAGTATTTAGACATTTGATCGTCAACAGAAATGAGACCGTTCTCCTGTAATTTCATTAATGTTACCGTCGTCGCGGCGACTTTTGTTATCGAAGCAAGATCGTATAAATCAGAGTTTTTTACTTCGCTTTGGCTACTAAAAGTATGCTTACCAAAACTTTTGTTGTAAACTATACGTCCATCTTTGGCAACTAAAATCTGACAACCCGGAGTAGCTCCCAAGGCTATAGCCTCTTTGGCAATCTGATCTATTTTGTCCAGTTTTGATTTTGAAATTCCTACTTCCTCAGGAAAAGCTACATCTAACTCGCTTATAGGCAACGTAGTAAGACCCATTTTTGCTTTATATTCTGTACCGATGGATACAGACAACAAAGCATTCACTCCAATAACTCCAAATATAGCTTCTGCTGCCTTTAAGTGATTTCCAGGTAAATCATCAAAAGCGAGCAACACTGTTTTTTGATGATTAAAGCTTTTTAGATTATACGGATTACCAAAATCCACCAGCACTACATTATTTTTCCCGCTTAATTGATTTACAAAGCTGGCCATATTAGCAGTAACACCATATGTTGGTGGATACTTGCTCATATTATGCAGAGAAACAATGGTCAAGTCGTATCCTGCCATCTTTGTCTTTAATGCTTTAAACTTCTCAAGACTCGCATCTTTACTTATACTCAGAGTTGTGACTCCTTTTTGTTTAGCAAGTTCTTTTTGAAAAGAATTTTTTGTGCCATCACCTATTGCTAGAGCTAAAATCTTCTTTTTACCATTAGGATCAATGGGTATTAATTTGTTTTCATCTTTTACCAAGCAAAGTTCTTGTGCTATTAATTTATAATTAATGTACTGGGCATGAGCGCTGTTTAAATCTTTCTCGACATTTTCCTCATTTAGTGGTTTAAAATCATCCAAGCCTAAAGCCTGTTTGTAATTTAAAATTTTTAAAATCTTACCGTTTACGTATTCCTCCGTAAGACGGCCATCTTTTAACGCTTCTTTGATAATACGTATCGCTTTAGGAATGTCTCCCGGAGAAAGTAAGATATCGTTGCCTGCCGCAAGCGCTTTGTATTCTAACTCGCCGTCAGGATGATATTTAGCAACACCTTGCATATTGAGTGCGTCGGTAAACGAAAGTCCCGTGAAGCCCATTTCTTGTCGTAGTATTCCGTTAATAGCTTTATCAGAAATGCTCATTGCAATATTCTTTCGGTCATCTATGGCAGGTATAAACAAATGTGCCGTCATAACTGACATAATACCTTGATCTATCAAATATTCAAATGGCTTAAACTCAACTTCTCTAAGTCGTTCTAATGAGTGATTAATTACGGGAAGATCTTTGTGTGAATCAACGTCTGTGTCTCCGTGGCCAGGAAAGTGTTTTGCGCATGCTATAATTCCTGCATCCTGCATTCCTTTTGCGTAAGCCCAACCCTTTTTACTTACATTTTCCGGATCTTCTCCAAAGGATCTATAATTAATTACAGGATTATTAGGGTTGTTATTAATGTCTATTACTGGAGCAAAATTTACATGAATCCCCATGCGTTTGCATTGGCGCCCAATCTCGACTCCCATTTCATAAATGACATCCTCATTTTGTATACCTCCAAGACCAAGCTGATAAGGATAAGAAACAGTGTTTGCTAGTCTCATTGCCAAACCCCACTCCCCGTCTATAGCAATCATAAGTTTGGTTTTAGACATTGCTTGAAACCTATTGGTCATAATCACCTCCTCGGTTGGATCGCCTTTAAAAAAAATAATACCTCCAACATGATGCTGTTGGACCATCCGCTCAACCTCGGCAATGTGTGCTTGCCCATATGTTGGTCGGCACTCTATCATAAAAAGCTGTCCCAATCTCTCATCCACCGTCATAGAATCGAAAGTTTTTTCGGCCCAGGTATTTGCTTGTTTCTTAAGATTAACTTGACCCTTTCTTGGAGGGGCAAAAAGCTGAGAAAATGAACAAATTAAGAAAAGTATTGTGGTGTATTTCAGCCATTTTATCATAAGAACCGTTTTGTTGAATATAAAGTTACAAATTAGATTCTAAATGCCTGAAAATGAGCAAAAGACTAACACTTACTTATAAACGTAAGTGTTTGGTAAATAGTACAATTTATTTTTTAGGCTAACTGGGGATTCCCTAGTTTTCTTAGAAAGGTGATGTGTGATATTAAAGCCTCTCTAAATGTTAAAAATTCTTGATAATTCACCCCGTGTTTACGTGCCGTTTCCTTGACTATTTCATATAATTTAGGATAGTGAGCATGTGATATATTTGGGAATAAGTGATGAATTACTTGAAAGTTTAAACCGCCACAATACCATGTAAGGGCTTTGTTTTTTACTGCAAAATCAAACGTATTTTTTATTTGGTGTACCGTCCACTCATCATCTGTAGTCCCACTAAATTTATCGTGGTTAGATAAATCAAATTTATCGACAACATGAGCTAATGAAAAAATAACCGCTAAAATCCATCCTGCTGTAAATTCTACAATAAATAACCCGATTAGTGCTTGCCACAAGGGCAAGTCGAGAAATACCATGGGCAATACCATCATGTAGGTGAGGTAAATCATTTTAAAAAGGATGATTACACCAAATTCCTTCAAAACCTCTTTGCCTTGCGCTTTATTTAAGCCTCGTTTACGGTATTCTTTGTATTTGGTAAAATCTGCAAAAAACCAACCTAGTGTAAGAAATCCATAAAATAATGCCCAATAAATATGCTGAAATTTATGAAGTTTTTTTCGCGGCGCATCCTTAGTGAAACGGAAAATTCCTTTTCCATCTACATCTTCATCATGCTCGTATATATTCGTATAGGTGTGGTGAAGCTTATTATGTTGATTTATCCAGTTGCTACTGCTTACGCCTAACATATCTGCAGTCATACCAAATATCTTGTTTACTGTTTTGTTCTTACTCCAAGAGCCATGATTGGCATCATGCATTAAGCCCATTCCAATTCCCGCTTTGGCTAAACCCATTAAAAGAGCAAAAAAGAATACGGTCCAAATTGGTAAACCTGAAAATAAAATAGCTAGATATGCGCCAAAAAAAGTAACTAGTAATACAGCTGCTTTAAACTTTAAGGCTTTGTTAGCAAACTTAGAAATGTTAGATTCTCTAAAATAATTCTCTACATTGGCTCGTAGTTCTCTGCTAAAAGTACTGCCTGCTGCTGATCCAAATTTAGGTAATGTTATACTCGACATTTGCTGCAAATGTAATCAATTAATAAAATAATGACTTTGTGGGGCGGAATTTTGCCTTCCAATCAAAACCTGGAAGTCTCCTTTTATCCTTCGGAAATTTTTCTAAGGGATAAAGAGTTGCCTTTGGTTTATTTTTTTGGGTTATGCTTCTAATTCTCTTAGCTGTATCTATATTTATAACCATTTTACCACAAACCACTTCATTCACACCATAGTATTTTTGCCCTTCTTCTAACGCATAATAAATACTTTGCCCATTACCGTCTACCTCAACCTTATACAATCTTCCTTCCGTAAAAACCCCATTTAATCGCCTTCCTTTCACTTGGTTAAAAAGTCCATTTTTGTCTTTTTCAATCGTAAACGCATTGGCATAGGCCTCAAAATAATCCAAGCCAAATTGATTTCTATATACCATGATGGTGTCCCCTGTGACTTGATTACTATCTGTCCAAATAACCGGATTTATAAAAAACCCGATGGTGCTGTCTGTAAAATTATAAACCAATGAGTCTGCAACTGCCTGTATATCGCTTTTGAATGCGATTACGTTGCGGTATGCCTTCATCATTCTTTTTTGTAGGTTTGAGGTGTCAGCCAAATCTAAAAACGTATCTGCCCTTAGATAAAATGAATCGCCATCTATGTTTTTAATGGCCATCGGCTCACCTGTTATCAACGTGGTTTTAGTAAATCGTTCGTACTTGCCATATTGTCCTCTTATAATTATCTGCTCAGAGGTGTCTTCAAAATGGAGGTTTCCGAATGCTTCGCCCAATCCAGTGTTACGGTAGTACATCATACTATCGGCAACCAGCTTGTTATCCTTACCTTGTATGTAAGCGCCTTTGCTGAATTGGCTTATTTCTTTTGCCGTATTATACCAGCCGTACTGGCAATAAATGGTGTTTTCCTCACTTCTAATAAACGTTGGTCCATAAAAACTTGCAAGCTTAGTCTTGGTGTTATAACGCAGTGTATCGCTATCCATAGTGTATTCTGGGTTTATGAGTTTTACGTTGTCTTTGAAGAAAAAATCCTTAGTACGTGAATAATAAGTACCTAAATCGCTGTACATCTTGTCCTGGCCATTCACAATATTAGCCCCGGTATTGTACGATCCTATTTTATCGACCATATCATAGTTCAGTTGATCTGTGGTAAGCACCATTTTACCATCGCTTAACTTCACGTTTTCCATGATTTTTGCTTGGCGGGTGTCACCGTCATATTCCACTGCGTCTCCCCAAAGATTTAAGGTGTCTTTTTGCCGGATATAGATATTGCCAAAGGCTTCTATTTTATTAATATCTTCATAAAACCTAGCACTGTCACAATCCATAAACATATTACCTTGCTTGAAACGCACATTGCCTTTACACATTTGATAGCGTCCAATTGCCTGCTTATAAACCAATTCATCCGCTCCGAGAATCTCTATTCTTGTTTTTCCTGACACATTTACAAAGGGTTTATCTTGGCCTAGAGCGCTAAAACACGCAAGTAAAATGATATATGTAAGTTTTATTTTCACTGTAAACGACGGCAAAATTAGCTGGATACTTTATGTTTGCTTAGTATTTGTGCAAACATCGTGCTTGAGCGTATAAAAAAGGACATTCAATCCTACCGACTTTTTGATGAAACCGACCAACTGGCCTTGGCGATAAGCGGAGGAAAGGATTCTGTTGCAGTAGCACATCTACTTAACGAATGGGGGGTGCCATTTCAGATGGTGCACGTTAATTTTGGTTTGCGTGGAGAGGACAGTGACGGCGACGAATATTTTTTAGATGAGTTAGCAAATAATCTTACGCATTGCCGTGGGTTAATAAAAAGAAAAGTCGAAACTAAAAAATATGCAGAAGAGCATAAATTAAGTACCCAAGAAGCAGCGCGGAAGCTTCGCTACGATTTTTTTGATCAGTTACATAAAGAGAACTGTTTCACTAAGTTAATAACCGCGCATCATGCTTCTGATCAGTTAGAAACATTTTTTATCAATTTGTACCGTAAATCAGGCATTAAAGGGTTGAGAGGCATTCCTGCGACTCGAGATTATCTTATTAGACCTTTTTTGACGGTCACTCAAAACGAACTATTAAACTACTTATCGAGTGCCAATCTCACTCATCGAGAAGATAATTCCAATTCGGATTCTTACTACCTAAGAAATAGGTTTAGAAATAAAATTATCCCAGAGATAACAAAAGAATTGCCTGATTTTGAAGCGCGTACTTTGGCAAGCATGACGATTTTACAAAAAGAACAAGAGCTGTTTTCTGAATTAATTAAAAAAGAGATAACCCGTTTTGTCTTAGAAAAAGGTGACACCGTAGAGATTCAAAAAAAGGCTCTTCTAAGTTTTCCACAAGCAGGTGTTATGTTGTATCAAATCATAGACAAGTACCTTTTTAACTACAGTCAATGTGAGCAAATAATAAAAGCATGCCAAGGAGCATCTGGCAAAGTTTTTTTTAGTGATACACACCAACTTAGTGTTGATAGATCGTTAATTTTTATAATCCTTAAGTGTGAAAATACAGGTCAAGTATTAACCGTTTCCGGACCTGGAGAGTATATGCTAGAAAATGCCCTATTAACTTTGAACAATACTGAGACCACAACTTTTACAGATGATCCTAATTCGGAGTATGTTGAGCTTAATCCATTGCTTTTCCCGCTGCAATGGCGTTATTGGCAAGAAGGTGATTGCATATCTCCTTTGGGTATGAAGGGAACTAAATTGATGAGTGATTTTTTTATTGATTTGAAAATACCCGTTCACATGAAAAGCAATATCCCTTTACTTTGTTTGCAAAACGAGGTCCTTTGGGTCTCTGGTTATCGCATATCAGACAAAATCAAAGTGAAACATGACAAGCATTTGTATAAAATTTCAGTTACTTTTGAACAAAAGCCAACACTTTAACAGTATCAAAAGCAACTTTTATGGCAACAAAACTATCTGTACCTTACAATATGAAGCCGATTATTACTAAGTTCATTGTTTTAATATCCCTTTTAAGTACCTACAGTGCCAAGGCTGATCATATTATAGGCTCGGATATGACGTATACCTGTGGTGATACTGCCGGGATATACAATGTTATTTTTAATTTTTACAGAGACTGCAATGGATGTTATGTTTTAGGGCAAAGCCCTAAATGTGGAACATCAGAAAATTGCGGAAGTAGCTCTACGGCCCCTACCAATCTTACGGTGTCTTGCATAAGTGGGACTACTAGTTCTACTATTGGTTCGTTAACCATGACTCGCACCTCTATTACCGATATTACTAAAACATGTAAAGCTGTAAAAAGCAGGTGTCAACAACCCTGTAATGGTTCGTTTCCTTTTGGAATCGAGAAACACACCTTTGAAGGAAGGTTAGATCTAAGAAGTAGAATTGCCTCGGGATGTTGTAAGTTTGAAATTTCAGTGCTTCTCTATGTTCGAAATGTAGGCATTACTACCGGTCAAAGTCAGCAGTCATTTTTTACTTCTTGTGAATTTGATGCTTGTAAAGGACCCTGCAATTCATCTCCAACTTTAACCAACGATCCAGTCGCAATATTGTGCTGTAATCAGGCTTTTGCGTTCAATAATGGGGCAATTGATTATACAGATAGAGATTCGATATCATATGCTTTTGCGCCTGCATATAGTGGCAGGTCTACTACTTGTAGCTATTCGGGTAATCGAACTTACAACAATCCTATTACTACTTATTACCCAGGTTCTTTAGTTTGGCCATATGCGAATCCAAGTGCAAATCCTCCTATTGGTACTTATTTAGATCCGGTGACCGGAGATCTTATTTTTACCCCTGTTAACTGTACTGAGATTTCTGTTGTGGTAATACAAATGACCGAATGGCGAAAGGATACATCGGGAGTTTATCAAATTATTGGCAAGACACGTCGAGACATGCAGATCATTGTAATGACCTGTCCGGGAAATAATCCGCCCACCATTGCTGGCCCGTTTTCATATAACGTATGCGAGGGTTCCGAGTTGTGTTTTAACGTCACGACCAATGATGTCACCTTTCAACCACCCCCACCAGCCACCGCTCCCGCTCCAGACACGGTAAGTATTTCGTGGAACGCGGGTATCCCTGGTGCTTCCTTTAGTGTTTTAAACCCAACAGGCCTGCACCAAACAGGACAATTCTGTTGGACGCCTGGCGAAGGTACCGCTAGTAGTTTGCCCTATAACTTTACGGTGACTGCGAGAGACGATGCATGTCAACTTAACGCTCTTAATACTCGTGCTTTTCGTATTACTGTAAAACCAAAGGCTAAAGCAGATAGAACTAGAGACACTCTACCCTGTGGCGTATATGCTGTGAAAAGTAATCCGGTAA